>OLPE01000011.1_pt1 | contig 248093 bp, 231 predicted proteins | sample 1671901 | NCBI WGS metagenome assembly OLPE01 (sample SAMEA3136624, study PRJEB25190) | human gut metagenome | biome: human gut; feature: human-associated habitat; material: faeces | place: Austria | collected 2013 | reverse complement strand
GGATCCAGCAGATCCAAACAATCTGAAAGAAACAGTGGTAAATATCCTTGTTTTGGGTTATTATAATTTACAGTTGAAATTTTCATCGCAAGTTAATTTTAATATAAAAGAGGACCTTTCGTTCATTTTGAACGAAAAGTCCTCTTTTTCCGTAGAGACTGTTATTTCACAGCCCCTTTTTTTATCATGTTCATGATGATATAGAAAATGAAAATCTATGGAATTCATACAGAATCAGCAATTTGTTCGGAGGCTTTCTGCGGTGCTTCTCCGGACAGATTGGACAGTTTGCCGAAAGTGTGATATAATCGAGTTAGTTAAAACTAACTTAGAAAGGAGCATTGTGCATGTCTTTTTTTCAAAATACTTGTAAACCTGAAGGGATTGGCGGAAAAATTATGGTTAATATGATGAATGCCGGACATTCATCTATGGCTGAATGGGGATTTACACATATAGAGATTAGAAATGATTACAGATGTCTGGATATTGGATGTGGCGGTGGGGCAAATGTAAAAAAGCTATTAGTAAAAACCCCATACGGCAAGGTGATCGGCATTGATTATTCAGAAGTTAGTGTAATAAAATCCTCAAAAATCAATAAGGCAGAAATAGAAAATAAGCATTGTGAAATCTTGCAGGGTAATGTAATGAAACTGCCTTTCCGAAAAGAAACTTTTGATATAATTACTGCGTTTGAAACAATATATTTTTGGCCTGATATTAATGAGGCATTTAAGCAAGTATATCGAGTTTTGAAAGTCAGCGGAACTTTTATGATTTGCAACGAATCAAATGGCGAAAATTCTAAAGAAGAAAAGTGGACTAAGATTATACAGGGAATGAAAATATACAATTCTGAACAAATAAAAAAATCTTTGGAGGATGCAGGTTTTACAGACATAAAAATACACAAAAATAAAAAAGGATGGCTCTGCGTAGTTTGTAAAAAAGGATAAGATGCAGATGAAAATATAGTATTTTAGCGTAAAGGAATTACAAGTTTTATATTGAAATGAGGTGGTCATATTTGGTAACAGAAAAAGAAAAAGGGCCAGAAACTATTTTAATTGTAGATGATGATTCGGAAATTCGTGAAATTCTTCGTATTCTATTATGTAGAAATGGTTTTATTGTCAAAGAAGCTGCCGATGCGAAGGAAGCTCTGTTAAAACTAGACTCCAGTATTGACTTTTTCTTCTGTTGAGCTTATATCAAGGGTTATGAATGTGAGTTGCAGCAAGAGGTAGATGAAACATTATAAAGGAGATATGATATGGCAATAATTTTAAGGCTTGATAGAATGATGGCAGATAGAAAAATAAGCTTAAACGAACTATCCGAAAAGGTTGGTATTGCAAATGTCAACTTATCCAAAATTAAGACCGGAAAGGTAAGTGCTATTCGCTTTTCAACCTTAAATGCCATCTGTGACGCATTAGACTGTCAACCCGGCGATATTTTAGAATTTCAAAAGGACACACAAGAAGATTGATTTATTAAAAGGGGATGTGACAAAACTCAATCGAGTTTTGTCACATCCTCTTCGTGTGCCGCTGCAGGGCGGCTGTTATTCAGTTGTAAAATAAAAGAGGGCGGTAGCACTTTGGGTTATCTATCCTGTAATTCCAAACCATATCAACAATGCAATCCCTATAATCAGGAAAACAATTCCAACTTGCTTGAAGGGTTTTGCCTCATACTGCTTAAATTCATAAAACAGTAAAAATGCAACGCCAAAAAATAATATCGATATTGTTCCTTTCCATGCCGGATTTCCCTTTATTATGCACATTATCGTTAATACTTGGGTAATAGCTATTATCCATTCAAAGGCATAAACTTTTGCGTCTTTTCCTATTTTTTCATCTCGCTCGTCTTTTATTGTTCTTTGTCTTGGTGGCTGTTTCATATCGTAACTCCTCCTAATTTTTATGTTTATAGTACATGAAAGTAAAGGTTTTTGTGAACATTGAAATCGAAAAAGCAAATTCATGCGTGTTCCTTTACCGTACATGAGCATTTTCGTTTTGTTGTGAAACATATCATTTTGATTTTGCTATTTCTTACAGTTCTTAAAACCGCGAGTAGTCGCTATAATTGCAACAAAAAGTATGTAAATGCAAATCCCGAGAGAAACAACAGTTATTTCAGTTCCATAATTTGAGATTGTATTATCTTGAATAGCCGGAACTGCTCTAAACTGAATATATGAAACAAGTCCGATTAATCCAAAGTCAATTAAAGTCATAAAAATTCCTGCTTGCCTACTTACTTTTTTTACATCATATTTTGTTAATTCCTCTGCATTTTTTGTGTTAAAACCGGTAACAAGCATACTTCCTTTTCCTGTCAGCAAAATAATTGCTGCGATAATAGCAACGCCAACTATTCCCCACATAAACCAAACAAACCACATAATAGCACCTCTCCTTATTATTTATAGTTCTTGATCAAATAAGTTATTTCTGTAATGATCATACATAGCCATTGAAATAGAATGAAGAAAAAAATCGTTTCCACAAAATATGCGGGTACAAAAATCAGTATAAAGAGGGAGAGAGGGAAAATTATATTTAGAAAAGAGCCGTTAAATAACATGATTTTTTCCAATGTAATTATTTGGTACTCATCAAACTTTTTTCTTCTTAAAGCAGAAAATGTATCAATAATAATTGCTACGCCAATCATTCCAAGTCCAACATATTTCATGTTTTTGTTTTGGATAAATAAAGACCATCGGCTATCAGAGAGAAAGTGATCATATTTAAATACAAATTCAGATGAAACTATAAATATTATGGCGTAAATTGCAGTAATCAAGGCTATATAAATTGCATTAGTCATAGGATTTTTTAATGATTTCATTTTCTTTCACTCTCCTTAAAAATGAATACTTCTTCAATGGTCATATGAAACAGTTGTGCAATATCATAAGCCAACCAAAGTGACGGGTCATATTTTCCGGTTTCAATAGCGTTGATTGCCTGTCTTGAAACATGAACCTTTTCTCCCAGTTTTTTTTGTGTCAGATTCTCCTTTTCACGCAATTCTTTTACTCGGTTTTTCAAAAAATCCCCCTCCCTTTATGTCATGCTAGCCTTACATTGGCATTATAGCATGTCATATATAAATGTCAAGTCAGCATGACATTTATTAAGACAGGGAAGCATTAATTTTATGTCTGAAAGAGTAAATAATCAATATAGCAAGAATTGTGAAAACACAAACCGGATTATTTGTTATATTATAATTCGTAGGGAGGCTTCTTATGGAAAATAAAACGGTTATCAGCATTGAAACGGTCATAGGTTATATTGAAGATCATCTCAGCGGAAAGCTTGATCTTGAAACTGTTGCCACAGCGGTTAATTACTCAAAATATCATTTGCATCGTATATTTACTAAAACAGTCGGGATGACAATGCACGATTATGTTCAGAGAAGGCAGCTTACCGAAGCTGCAAAGTTATTAGTATTCTCAGACAAACCGATCATTGAAATTGCTTTTATCTGCGGATATGAAAGTCAGCAATCTTTTACTACTGCTTTTACAGCTATGTATAAGACATCGCCTGCGCAATATCGTGACAAGCAGGCGTTCTACCCTTTGCTGCTGCGATTTACTTTACACGACAAAATGCAAAGCGCCGCACTAACAAAGAACGATATACGGCTTGCGGTTATGGAGGATATACCTTCCTGGATGGAGTTACTTCGGTTGGTGGTTGACGGATATCCTGTTTTAGATGAAACAGACTACTTACACAAATTAAAGATATTTATCCGAAACAGGCAGGCGTTGGTTTTGAAAGACGGAGATTTGTTGATCGGCGCTTTGGCTTTTGGTGTTTTGCCGTGCAGTATTGAATTTATGGGGATACATCCGCAATACCGAAAAAGAGGGATTCAAAAGATTTTTTTGGATGCGTTGTTGGAAGATTATTGTCCGGATCAGGATATTTCAATAACAACTTATAGGAAAGGAGACAGAGCCGATACAGGATACCGCGAAGAACTGCGGCAGCTTGGTTTTGCAGAACGAGAGCTTTTAATAGAATTCGGTTATCCAACACAGCGTTTTGTATTCCACGCAAAGCATTCAGAAACAAATAATGACAAATAGCTTTGTGAAAACAGAATAAAAATCTAATTTGTAAATTATGTGAGGAAATAACAATGTGCGTAAGAGAAATAGATCCGAAAGAAACTACGAGAACTTTGGCATTTGAGCTTTGGATGAAAGCTCCGAACCCTATGGTTACATTTTTCAAGACTTACGATGTAATGCCATTGATCAAAGTAAGCAAAAGCCGCGGTATGAAGTTCAACATGCTTCTTGACTTTTGTATAGGCAAGGCTGCTGTTTCAGTAAAAGAATTTTATTTATTGCCCGTGGGAGACAAGTTGATACAGTATGATAAACTTGCTGTTAATACGATTGTTGAAAATAAAGACGGAGAAGTTAGTTCGTGCGATATTGCCTGTACGGATAATCTTGAAAAATTTAATGCCGATTATCTAAGATATACAACAGAAGTGTGCAATACTTGTATTGACCACGATCTATCGGATGAATATATGGTCATAGGAACTTCGGCTATTGTAAATGTAGAACTGGATGGAGCTGTTGGGATGAACAGCGGAATTTTCAACAATCCTTTTATGATATGGGGAAGGTATCGCATGGACGGTGAAAAGGCTCTCTTATCAATTTCTTTTCAGTTTCACCATACGCAAATGGACGGTGCGCATGCAGGTAAATTTCTAAAGAATCTGCAGGAAGAAATTGAAAGACTGCCATATCTGTTGTCCTAAATGAAAAAAACTCTTGCCAAAAAAGATGATTTAGTATATACTACCAGAAGTTAGCTGTAACTAATCAATGGCGCTTTAAAGCGGCTGTAAACTGCCGCTTATTTTTTTGATCAAGAGTTAGCAATAACTAATCACAAGACGTCATTTGATTTGCGCGGGGCAGAAAAATATCCGTTGTCAGGAGAGAACAGCCCGGTAAAAGAAGAATGTGTCTATAAGTGTGAAGTAACAAAAGTTGTTGAAGGAGAAAAGAAGATATGATGATTGATAAACGACTTATTAGAACGGTAAGAGAAAGTAAAAAATACATTGCATGGAATGTAATATATCAATGGATATCACTTGTGGCAAACATTACGATGATGGTGAGTATTGCCGATTTGCTTTCCAGGCTATTTGCGAATACTGCAGACCGGGAAAACTTTGTCTGTACTGTAATTGTTGTGGCGGCAGCGGTAGGCATCCGCTATTTTTGTGCGGTACAATCTGCAAAAATGGGATATCTTTCTTCCAAGGCGGTAAAGAAAGTATTGAGAGAAAAGATATACAGGAAACTTCTTCGCCTGGGAAGCTCATATAAAGAGAAAGCTCAAACGTCAGAGATTGTCCAAATATCGGTAGAAGGCGTGGAACAGTTGGAAACGTATTTCGGAGCATATCTTCCCCAGTTTTTTTATGCAATGCTTGCTCCTTTGACATTATTTATTGTTCTTGGATTTGTCAATGTTCCGGCTGCGTCCGTGCTTCTTGTTTGTGTACCGCTGATACCGGCTGCGATAGCTGCAGTACAGACATGGGCAAAAAAACTGTTGTCAAAATATTGGGGACAGTACACCGCGCTTGGCGACACTTTCCTTGAGAACCTGCAAGGGCTGACGACTCTTAAAATATACCGGGCAGATGATTTTAAGAACGATGAGATGAACGTTGAGGCGGAAAAATTCCGCAAAATCACAATGAAAGTTTTAACGATGCAGCTTAACTCTATTACGATTATGGATTTGATCGCTTATGGGGGAGCGGCGCTTGGCATAGTGATGTCTGTGACTCAGTACAGTAAAGGGAATGTAAGTCTTGCGGGATGTTTATTAATTATTATGCTGTCGGCCGATTTCTTTATTCCTATGCGGCAGCTTGGTTCGTTCTTCCATATTGCAATGAATGGTATGGCGGCAGGACAAAAGATATTTCGGTTACTTGATCTGCCGGAAGCAGAAGAAAAGAAGGCAGACTGTCCGAAAGGCGATATTGTATGCCGGGATTTGCATTTTTCTTACGATAATGATCGCGAGATTTTAAGCGGGGTGAATATGACATTCAAAAGAGGCGCTTTTACAGCCATCGTAGGTGAATCGGGGTGTGGAAAGTCTACGATTTCTGCCATTCTTACAGGGAGAAATAAAGGGTATGGCGGATCGGTTTCGGTCGGAGAAACAGAATTGTCTGAAATCCGTGAAGCCGACCTTATGGAGAACATAACTTACATTAGTCACCAAAGCTATTTGTTTAAGGGAACGGTACGGGATAATCTGCTCATGGGAAAACCGGATGCATCGGACAGCGAATTGTGGGAAGTGCTTGAAAGAGTAAATCTTGCGGATTTCGTCCGTAATGAAAAAGGCCTGGACACCGGTTTGTCAGAAAAAGCGTCCAATCTGTCCGGCGGTCAATGTCAAAGGCTTGCGCTTGCAAGGGCTCTTCTCCACGATAGTCCGATATATATTTTTGATGAAGCTACTTCTAATATTGATGTTGAGAGTGAAAACGACATCATGAATGAGATACAAAATCTGGCAGAGAGCAAGACTGTTATTCTCATATCGCACCGTCTTGTAAATGTGGTAAAAGCAGATGCTATATATGTGATGGTAAACGGAAAAATAGCAGAGAGCGGAAAACATAGAGAATTATTGGAAAATAAAGCGGATTATGAAAAGTTGTGGGAAGCGCAGCAAAGATTAGAAAATTATGGAAAGGATGGTGCTGTACAATGAAAAAAAGAAGTAGGTTTACCGTTGTGACAAAACTGATCGGTCTTGTAAAACCTCTTACGGCTTATATGGCGCTTGCTGTCATAATGGGGATTGTCGGACATTTGTGCGCTTCTTTTATCACGATTTTCGGAGGGTTTGCCGTACTCGATCTTGTCGGTGTTAATGTGCCGTTTAGTTTGACGATCATTTTTATATCTCTGGCGATATTCTCGGTCCTTCGTGCGGCGCTTCGTTATGCAGAGCAGGCGTGCAATCATTTTATCGCATTTAAACTTTTGGCTCTCATACGAGATAAAGTATTTCAAGCTCTTAGAAAGCTATGTCCCGCCAAATTAGAAAGCAGAGATAAAGGGGATTTGATTTCAGTCATTACATCAGATATCGAACTTTTGGAAGTATTTTATGCTCATACCATTTCTCCGGTATTGATCTGGTTTTTCTTTACTTTGATCATGACGGCTTTCATTGCGTCGTACCATATTTGGCTTGGCGGGCTGGCTCTCATCGCCTACCTGACGATCGGAGTGATCATTCCTTTGATTATTTCTAAGATCAGCGGTGACGATGGAATGAAGTTTCGCAGCAAGTCCGGCGCACTTTCCGGTTTTGTATTAGATAGTTTACGTGGACTTTCTGAGACGATCCAGTATGGTCAGGGACAAAAACGTCTTGCAGAAATGAATAAAAAAACAGATGAACTTTCCGCAGATGAAGAGAGAATGAAGAAAATTGCCGGTCGAAATATAGCGGTTACAAATACGGTAATCTTAATATTTGACTTTATGATGCTTTTTCTTTCCGCATATTTATATCAGACAAACGCGATAGGATTTGACGGGATATTGATCTGTACGCTTGCACTGTTTTCATCTTTCGGACCGGCAATAGCGCTTGCTAATTTAGGCAGCACTTTGCAAAACACTTTCGCATCCGGCAGCCGCGTACTTGATATTTTAGAGGAAGAGCCTCTTGTAGAAGAGATTAAAGATGAAAAAGAGGTTTCGTTTAACGGTGCCAAGGCGGAAAACGTAACTTTTGCTTATAAGGACGAAATAATTCTTGACAACCTTTCAGCAGATATTCCGAAAAATTCAGTTGTTGGGATCGTGGGCAGAAGCGGTAGCGGTAAATCCACTCTTCTTAAACTATTTATGCGATTTTGGAAGGTGGAGAATGGAAGCGTCAAACTTTCCGATACTGATATAGAGCATATCAATACTGCAAATCTTAGAAATATGGAAAGTTTTGTGACACAGGAAACACATTTGTTTCACGACAGCATAAAAAATAATATAAGAATTGCAAAACTAAATGCAACAGATGAAGAAATAAAGGCTGCTTGTCAAAAAGCTTCTGTTCATGAGTTTATTATGACTTTGCCGCAAGGTTATGATACACAGGTAGGAGAGCTGGGTGATACGCTTTCAGGCGGTGAAAGACAGCGGATCGGTCTTGCCCGTGCTTTTTTACACGACGCGCCGTTTATGCTACTTGACGAGCCTACAAGTAATTTAGATAGTTTAAATGAAGCTGTCATACTTAGATCTTTACATGAAGAACGGAATGGAAAAACGGTTGTGCTCGTATCACACAGAGAGTCTACGATGCGAATTGCCGACAAGATATATTCGGTAGAGCATGGGAGAATGAGCTGATAAGAAAAATGTCATGTAAACCATACTGTTGAAACAAAAAAAGAAAAAAGAGATAGGAGAAAGAAGATGAATATAAAAAAGATACTTTACATTATTTTTGGGTGTATAAGCTTTGGACTGGGCGCAGTGGGCGCAGTGCTACCGGTTCTTCCGACGTTTCCGTTTTTGATTTTTGCCGCTTTTTGTTTTGCGAGAAGTTCTAAGAAGTTAGACAAATGGTTTAAGGGAACAAAATTATATAAAAATAATCTTGAAACTTATGCAAAAGGTCAGGGGATGACGAGGAAAACAAAAGTTCGGATCATGATCACAGTGACATTTTTAATGTCTTTTGGCTTTTTTATAATGTTTAGAAAAAACCTTTATATACCTTGTTCGATACTTTTCGGTGTCTGGCTGTTTCATATTTTGTATTTTACGTTTGGTGTAAAAAGATATATTCCGAAGGAGAATGAAGGGATATGAAAAGGATTTTAAATACACTTTTGTTTCTTACATTTATTTTGACATTGCTTGTGCCGATCACCGGGGTACATATTCATAAGCTGGCATCCGTAATTTTTCTAATACTTTGTCTTGTACATACAGGAGTTTATTGGAAGAAGATGAATATTTTCAGGTTTTTTGTGCTTGGCTTAATATTTGAGGTGTTTCTGACAGGACTGTTCGGCATGATATTTAAACAATATCCGATAATTTTGTCAATTCATACGATCAGTTCTATTGCAGTTGTTTTCTTTTTGGCAATACATATTTTTGTATTTAAGAAAAAGATTTGTTATAGTTTAAGATCACATGCGCATAATGCGAATAAATTAAAAAAAGGAATCATCGGAAAAGAAGAAAAGGCTTAAAATTGATTCTTGACATTTATAAAGTCGGGTGGTATACTGTGAAAAATTTAATAATATATTAAACCGTTGAAGCGGAGATAACGTCAATGATGCCTTTACAGAGAGTCCGGGTAGCTGAGAGCCGGATGAGAAACAAGTTGGCAAATGGACCGCTGAGGGTGCAGTCAAATGGATGTTTTCCAGAGTATTCTGCAACGTGTGGGCATACGTCAGTTGCCGGGGATATGTTGGTATCCTGCTAAGTGCACAGGGAATCCTGTGAATGCAAGGTGGCACCGCGGATAGTGTCGTACTTTTTATTTATGTACACGATTCGTCCTTGACAGATTTATTTTTTTCTGTCAGGGGCGTTTTTTTATTCCCATAAATTCCTCTGACAAGATTGCAACGAAAAGTAGTGTAATGATTTCTGGATCGGAGGTATGAAGTATGAATGTTTTACCGACACAAGAAGAAGTCAGAAGAATCGCTTCAACCGGAAAATATAAAGTGATACCGGTCAGCTGCGAAATACTTTCTGATTTCACAACTCCTATCGAAACGTTAAGGAGATTAAAAAATGTATCTATGCGCTGTTATATGCTGGAATCCGCATATGCAGATGAAACAAGAGGGCGTTATACGTTTCTCGGTTTTGATCCCATTATGGAGATACGTTGTGCGGACGGAGAGATGACCGCCGGAATACTGAAGTTACAAACAGAGCATCCGTCAGCGTATTTACGCCAGATTCTCTCTGAATACAAAAGTCCTTGCTTTTCTTATCTTCCGCCGTTTACCGGAGGTCTTGCGGGATATTTTTCCTACGATTATTTTGGATATAGCGAAGCGTCGGCAAAAGGGCAAGTGGAAGATACAGAAAAATTTCCGGATGTAGATTTGATGCTGTTTGACAAAGTAATAGCGTTCGATCATTTCAGACAGAAGATCATTCTTATTGTCAATATGAAACTGCATGATGTTGAAAGTGAATACAATAAAGCGGTCATGGAACTAAAACAGCTTGCTCATCTGTTAAAAAACGGGGAAAAGAAGAAAGAAACCGGCGGAAAGCGTCAGGGAAAAGTTACGGCGGCGTTTGGAAAAGAACAGTTTTGCGATATGGTTCAAAGAGCAAAAAAACATATTTATGAAGGAGATATTTTTCAGATCGTATTATCGAATATGTTATCAGCGCCTTATGAGGGAAGCCTCATCAATGCTTATCGGGTTCTTAGGACAACGAATCCTTCTCCGTATATGTTTTATTTTTCAGGAACAGATCTTGAGGTGGCAGGCGCTTCACCGGAAACATTGGTTAAATTGGAGAACGGAACGCTTCATACGTTTCCATTGGCAGGAACGAGACCAAGAGGAAGAGATGAGACGGAAGATAAAGCGCTGGAAAAAGAACTGCTGACAGATGAAAAAGAGTTGGCAGAGCACAACATGCTAGTAGATCTGGGGAGAAACGATCTTGGGAAAATCAGCCGGTTCGGCACTGTGAAAGTAGAAAAATTACATTCTGTGGAGCGGTTTTCCCATGTCATGCATATCGGCTCTTCGGTGAGCGGGAAAATAAAAGAGGAGTACGATGCTTTGGATGCCATAGAAGCGGTGCTGCCGGCAGGAACACTTTCAGGAGCGCCGAAGATCCGGGCTTGTCAGCTGATCGGCGAACTGGAGAACAACAAACGGGGCATTTATGGCGGCGCCGTCGGTTATATTGATTTTGCGGGAAATATGGATACCTGTATTGCAATCCGCATGGCATATAAGAAAAACGGAAAGGTTTTTGTAAGAAGCGGAGCCGGGATCGTAGCAGATTCCGTACCGGAACGAGAATATGAAGAGTGTTTAAATAAAGCAAAAGCTACATTGAAAGCGCTGGAACTTGCAGAGGAGGTGGAAGAATGATCTTACTCATTGATAATTATGACAGCTTTTCCTATAACCTTTATCAGATGATCGGCGAGATAGAACCGGATGTGAAGGTTGTCCGTAATGATGAAATATCTGTGGATGAAATCCGACGTCTGAAGCCGGAGAGGATCATTCTTTCACCCGGACCCGGCAGACCGGAAGATGCCGGGATACTCATAGAAGTTGTAAAAGAACTTGGGAAAGAAATTCCAATCCTCGGTGTCTGCCTGGGACATCAGGCAGTCTGCGCGGCCTTTGGAGCGAAAATTACTTATGCAAAAAAGCAAATGCACGGAAAGCAGTCTCAGATAAAAGTCGATACCGAAACGTTGTTGTTTTCAGGCTGCTCACAGAGCATTTTGGCTGCAAGATATCATTCTCTTGCGGCAGACGCCGACACGATTCCGGACAGTCTCTATGTTACCGCCTCCACAAAAGACGGAGAAATCATGGCGGTACAGCATAAGGAATATCCGATTTACAGTGTGCAGTTCCATCCGGAATCCATTATGACACCGGAGGGAAGACAAATACTTAGAAATTTTATACAAGGAGGTATAAGACATGATCAAAGAAGCGATCGTAAAAATTGTAAATAAGGAAGATCTCACATATGACGAGGCGTATACAGTTATGAATGAAATTATGAGCGGACAGACGTCAGAGACACAGAATGCGGCTTTCCTTGCTGCTCTGTCAACGAAAAGCGCCAGAGCAGAGACGACAGATGAAATTGCCGGGTGTGCGGCTGCCATGAGAGCACATGCAACCCGTGTTGAGACCGGAATGGAATTGTTTGAAATCGTAGGAACAGGCGGCGATCATGCACAGAGTTTTAATATTTCGACCACAGCGGCATTGGTGGCAGCGGCGGCAGGAATGAAGGTTGCCAAGCACGGAAATCGGGCGGCATCCTCCCAATGCGGAACGGCAGACTGTCTGGAAGCTCTCGGAGTTAATATTCACCAGAATCCGAAAAAGTGTCTGGAACTGCTGAAGGAAGCAGGAATGTGCTTTTTCTTTGCACAGGAGTATCATACTTCTATGAAATATGTGGGGGCAATACGAAAAGAATTAGGTTTTCGTACCGTTTTCAATATTTTAGGCCCGTTGACAAACCCGGGAACACCTACGATGCAGCTGCTGGGAGTATATGACGAGTATCTCGTGGAACCTTTGGCGCAGGTATTGCTCGATCTCGGCATCCGACGGGGGATGGTAGTATACGGACAGGATAAGCTGGATGAAATTTCTATGAGTGCAGCGACGACCGTATGTGAGATTCGGGACGGATGGTTTCGGACTTTTGTTCTCACACCGGAAGAATTCGGGTTTGAACGCTGCAGTAAAGAAGATTTAAAAGGCGGCACACCGAAAGAAAATGCAGAGATCACGCTTGCAATCTTAAAAGGGGAGAAAGGTCCTAAGAGAAATGCCGTATTGCTCAATGCCGGAGCGGCGCTTTATATCGGCGAAAAAGCGGACAGTATAAAGGCGGGAATTGCACTGGCAGAAGAACTTATTGATTCCGGGAAAGCTTTGGATACATTGTATCGGCTGATCGAAGGAAGCAATCGTGGGGAGGGGTGTGTATGACGATTTTAGAACAGCTTGCCGGCTATGCCAGAGAACGAACCGAAAAAGCAAAACAGAAACGCCCGCTTTCGACGTTGAGGCAACAGGCCTTTTCAATGCCGAAAGGAAGTTTTGCATTTGAAAATGCGATAAAAAAGCCGGAGCTTTCTTTTATCTGTGAATGTAAAAAGGCGTCTCCGTCCAGAGGGATCATCGTTAGTGATTTTCCATATATACAGATTGCAAAAGAGTATGAGAACGCCGGAGCAGACTGTATTTCCGTATTGACAGAACCAGGATGGTTTTTAGGGAAGGATGCATATCTTAGAGAAATCGCCGAAGTAGTATCTATTCCTTGTCTGCGAAAAGATTTTACCGTAGATGAATATATGCTCTATGAAGCAAAAGTGTTGGGGGCATCAGCGGTACTTTTGATCTGTTCTATATTAAGTGAGGGGCAGATTCAGGAATATATCGGTATCTGTGATGAGATGGGAATTTCGGCTTTGGTAGAGGCGCATGATGAAAAAGAAGTGACAATGGCGGTTCGTGCCGGGGCGCGTCTTATAGGAATCAACAATCGGAATTTAAAAGATTTTACAGTAGATACAGACAATAGCCGCAGGTTTCGTGAAATGATTCCGCCGGAGATACTGTTTGTTTCGGAAAGTGGAATTTGCAGCGCCGAAGATGTGAAAAGATTGCGTGAGATCGGCACAGATGCGGTGCTGATCGGAGAAGCGCTTATGAGAACAGAAAACAAGGCGGAAAAGCTGGCTTGGCTAAGAGGTGCTATATGACAAAAATAAAATTTTGCGGTTTGTTCCGTCGGTGTGATATTGAAGCGGTAAACGAACTGAAACCGGAATATATCGGATTCGTATTTGTAAAGACAAGTAAAAGATATGTTTCCTTTGAAAAAGCGGAGGAATTAAAAAGCATGCTGGATCCAAAGATCAAGGCGGTCGGAGTTTTTGTAAATGAAGATTTAAAACGAATCGAAGAAATTTGCGAGAAAAAGGTGATTGACGTCGTTCAGCTTCATGGGCTAGAAGAAGAGAAAGAACTGAACTATCTGAGAAGCCGTATTGTTCAGCCGATCATCAAAGCTTTTTGTATAAAAAAGGAAGAAGATGTCAGACAAGCGGAAAGAAGTCCGGCGGATTTTATTTTATTGGATTCCGGTGCCGGAACCGGAAGAACTTTTGAATGGGAGTGGATAAAACATATGGAAAGACCGTATTTTCTTGCAGGAGGAATCCATATAGATAATGTAGAAAAAGCGTTGGAGCAGTTAAAACCTTATGCGATCGATGTAAGCTCCGGAATCGAAACAGAGGGACGAAAAGATAAAAGAAAAATGGCAGCGATTATGACAGCAGTCAGAAAGGAACGAAAATTATGACGAATCAAAAAGGACGTTTTGGTACTCATGGCGGGCAATATATCCCGGAAACATTGATGAATGCAGTGATCGAATTGGAAGCAGCATATGAGTATTACAAAAATGATCCGGAATTTAACCGGGAACTCACAGAACTTTTCAACGAATATGCAGGCAGACCTTCCAGACTGTATTATGCAGAGAAGATGACGAAAGCTCTTGGGGGAGCAAAAATATATCTGAAACGAGAGGATCTCAACCATACGGGCGCTCATAAGATCAATAATGTGCTTGGACAGGCATTGCTTGCAAAAAAAATGGGAAAGACAAGATTGATCGCGGAAACCGGAGCCGGACAGCATGGAGTTGCAACTGCAACGGCTGCCGCGCTTATGGGGATGGAATGTGTCGTGTTTATGGGAGAAGAAGATACGATCCGGCAGGCTTTGAACGTATATCGGATGCGGCTGCTTGGAGCGGAAGTGATCCCTGTAACGACAGGGACGGCAACTTTAAAAGATGCCGTTTCGGAAGCGATGCGTGAATGGACCTCCCGGATCGCCGATACGCACTACTGTCTCGGATCGGTTATGGGACCCCATCCGTTTCCTACGATTGTCCGTGATTTTCAGGCAGTTATTTCAAAAGAGATCAAAGAGCAGATCCTTCAAAAAGAAGGGCGGCTTCCGGATGCGGTGATTGCATGTGTCGGAGGCGGTTCAAATGCGATCGGCAGCTTTTATCATTTTATTGAGGACAAAAAAGTCCGCCTGATCGGCTGTGAAGCGGCAGGCAGGGGAATTGATACCGATGAAACCGCGGCTACGATCACGACAGGGAGACTTGGGATTTTTCATGGTATGAAATCTTATTTTTGCCAGGATGAATATGGGCAGATCGCTCCGGTATATTCTATTTCCGCCGGACTGGATTATCCGGGAGTAGGCCCGGAACATGCCTATCTGCATGATATGGGAAGAGCGGAATATGTGCCGGTGACGGATGAAGAAGCCGTTTGGGCGTTTGAATATCTGGCAAAGACAGAAGGGATCATTCCGGCGATCGAATCGGCGCATGCAGTTGCTCATGCAATGAAAGTCGCGCCGTTGATGAGTCCGGAAAAGATAATCGTAGTTACGATTTCCGGCAGAGGAGATAAAGACTGTGCGGCGATCGCCCGATACAGAGGGGAGGATATTTATGAGTAATATCAAGAATGCGTTTAAGAACAAAAAAGCATTTATTGCATTTTTCACCTGTGGAGATCCGGATCTGGAAACAACGAAAAAAGCGATCCGATCAGCAGTAAAAAACGGTGCGGATTTGATAGAGCTTGGGATTCCGTTCTCTGATCCGACCGCGGAAGGCCCGGTTATTCAGGCGGCAAATTTAAGAGCTTTGAAAGGTGGGATCACTACCGATAAAATTTTTGCGTTCGTAAGAGAACTGCGCAAAGACATAGATGTACCGTTTGTTTTTATGACGTATACGAATGTGGTATTTTCTTATGGAGTAGAAAAATTTGTTTCAGAGTGTCAAAAGAGCCGGATTGACGGACTGATCCTGCCGGATCTTCCATTTGAAGAAAAAGAAGAATTTCATCCGATCTGTGCCGGATATGGGGTGGATCTGATCTCTATGGTTGCTCCGACTTCTGAAAAGAGGATCGCAAAGATTGCGAGAGAGGCGGAAGGATTTTTGTATGTTGTCTCGAGCCTCGGCGTGACGGGGATGAGAAGTGAGATTACGACAGACCTGACTTCCATTGTGGCGACCATTCGTGAAAACACCCGGATTCCGTGTGCGGTCGGCTTTGGAATCTCCACGACTCAACAGGCAGCCGCGATGGCAGAATATGCGGATGGGGTGATCGTAGGGTCTGCAATCGTAACTATAATGGAAAAGTATGGGAAGAATGCGCCGCAATATGTCGGCGATTATGTGAAAGAGATGAAAAAAGCGCTGTCTGTATATTGATATAGAGGGCAGAAAAACTGGAAAATATGTTTTTCCTAAGATATACTATGTCATAGTAACAGCATTTTAAAGTAGGATTAAGGTGATACGTTTATTTTTAAATAGAAATATAGTTCGCTGTGAGTAAAGGAAAAAGATAAGTGAAGCGGGCGGAAACAGGAGATATATATTATGCGGTTATTATTGGCAGAAGATGAAAGAGCGCTGTCAAAAGCGCTGACAGCGATTTTGGAAAGAAATAATTACTCAGTGGATGCAGTTTATGACGGTCAGAGCGCATTGGACTATCTGGAAGCGGATAATTATGATGGGGTAGTCTTAGATATTATGATGCCTAAAGTGGATGGACTGACAGTGTTAAGGAAAGTTCGGGAAAGGGGGAATCTGATTCCGATTCTGTTGTTGACAGCCAAATCAGAAGTGGATGATAAAGTAGAGGGATTGGATGCCGGAGCAAATGATTATCTGGCAAAACCTTTTCATTCAAAAGAACTGCTGGCAAGAATCCGGGCAATCACAAGAGCGCAGACGGCACAGGCAAATTCCAAATTGAAGATGGGAAATGTCACGCTGGATCGGGCGGCATTTGAACTTTCTACAAGTAAGGGAAGTTTCCGCCTTGCCAATAAAGAATTTCAGATGTTGGAGCTTTTAATGTGCAATCCGCATCAATTAATTTCTTCTGAACGGTTTTTGGAAAAAATATGGGGATATGACAGTGAAGCAGAGATAAATGTAGTTTGGGTATATATTTCTTATTTGAGGAAGAAGTTGTCTGCTCTCCACGCAGATATTCAGATCAAAGCGACGAGAAATGCAGGATATTCTCTGGAGGAGCGGTCATGATAAAAAAACTTCGTATTAAACTCATCGTAGCGTCCATGATATCTTTGTTTCTTGTACTTTTTATCATAGGAGGGATTGCAGGTGTTTTAAACTACAGGAAGATCGCAGAAGATGCTGATCGAATTCTTGAAGTTTTGGAAAAAAATGCAGGACATTTTCCGAAAATGATTCCGGGAAACGAAAAAGGGGACAGACATGGGATCTCACCGGAGATCCCTTATGAATCCAGATATTTTTCTGTTCTATTGGATGAAAAAGGAGAGGTTATTTTAACAGATACGTCAAAGATTGTATCCATAGACACAGAAAATGCAATAGAATACGCATCAGAAGTTTGGGCAAGAGGAAAAGAAAAAGGATTTATGGATCATTATCGCTATTGGAAGACGTCTTATGGCGGGGAGATACGTGTTATTTTCTTAGATTGCAGGAGACAGCTGGATAATTTCCTGAACTTTTTGTTTACTACAATGATCGTATCTTTCATAGGGCTATTATCGGTTTTGTTTTTGATGATTTATTTTTCCGGGCGTATTGTCAAACCGTTTTCTGATAATTATGAAAAGCAGAAGCGGTTTATTACGGATGCGGGGCATGAATTAAGGACACCCTTGACGATTATTGAAGCAGACACGGAGGTTTTGGAAATGGACTTCGGTGAGAATGAATGGCTGCAGGATATTCGGGAACAGACAAAAAGACTTGCGGATCTTACAGGTTCTTTAGTTATGCTTTCCCGTATGGAAGAAGGGCAGAATGGAAATTTGAAAGTAGAGTTTCCTTTATCTGATATGGTGGAAGAGGTATGTCATACTTTTCAGGCGCCGGCGAAGATACAGGGAATCTGTATGAAAACTGCGATTACACCTATGATTTCTATAAAAGGCGATGAAAAAGCAATCCGAAGTCTGATAACGATTTTGCTTGATAATGCCGTCAAATATACGAATGAAAGGGGGAGGATTGACGTTACTCTCGGGAAAAAGAAAAACCGTATTTATCTGTCTGTATTTAATACGACAGAATATATTTCAAAAGAACAGACTTCTCGTTTATTTGATCGTTTTTATCGGACAGATATTTCCAGAAATTCCCAGACAGGAGGATACGGACTTGGACTTTCTATAGCAGCGGCGACAGCAGATTCTCACAAGGGAAAGATCATGGCAGAAACAGAAGATGAAAAATCGCTGCGTATTACAGTGACTTTTCCGGGGCAATGATGAATAAACAGTACATGAGAAGCGTCAAAGAGATCTCTGTACTGATAATATCGAATATGCAAAAGGCAGTAAATCTCAGGTTAATAACCTAGGGTTTACTGCCTTTTTAAGATGATTTTGTCTTAAAGTACAATTAAGGTACAGCGTGTACGATATTCCTGTCAATAAAAACGGATAATTTATTTCATCAAGGAGTTTGACGTGGGAAGTTGAAGGTTTTGATGGGATAGAACAGATGGAGGGAACATTTAGATGGAGATGAAGAAACAAAAAAAGATAATAGGTGGGATGATTTTAGTTTTGGCAGTGACAGCCTGTGCCTCTTTTTTTAAATCGGCGGCAGAAGAAATTGCACAGGAAGAAACGTCAGAAATATATCAAAATGAAATAAAGACCATTTATACCGAAGCGTATCAAGATGAAGTGGAAACACAGATTGAAGAAGAAAAAAGCAGCGGAGCATACACAGAGGATAATATGCTGATAAAAGAAAATCCATATGGAACAAATACCTTGTCTTTATACGTTTATTTTACTACGCAGGAGCCGGTATCTGTTTCTTACAATGTTTCAGTTCCGGATTTGTCTATCGGTGACTTTTCACAAACGCCGGAAGGGGAAGGCAGATTTGATACGGAACATGAGTTTCAGGTTATGGGGTTGATACCGGAAGAATGTAATACTATTACATTTACTTTGACAAAAGAAGATGGAAGCGTGGAGATATATTCTTATGTACATGAAATGGGAGAATTGTCCGGAAAAGAGGAGATTCAGCTGAAACAAACAGAAGCAGCCGAAGGGAGTGAAACTGTTTCAGACGGGTTATACGTCGTTTTAGGAAATGACAGTGATGAAGAAGATTTCATGTATTATTACGATAATTCCGGGGTGCTCAGAGGAGAAATTCCGTTGATCGGTTACAGGAGCCACAGGCTTTTATTCCGGGATGATTGTATGTATTACAGTATATCAGAAAGCAAAATTGCGGCGGTGAATCATCTTGGAAAAGCAGAGAAGATTTATGATACGGGTACATACAGTCTTCATCATGATTATGTGTTTGATGATGATGGAAATTTGCTTGTTTTGGCAACAGACACTGAAAGCGACAGTGTGGAAGATCAAATTATTCAGATTAATACGCAGACAGGTGAAGTTAGCTGTGTGCTCGATTTGGGAGAGTTATTTTCTGATTATAAAGAAGAATGTACGGAAAATGAAGATGGAGAATTGGATTGGATACATATAAACACGATACAGTGGATAGGGGACGATGCCGTTTTACTAAGCTCCAGAGAGACTTCGACTATTTTGATGATCGAAGATATTTATGATACTCCTCAGATAACATATATGATTGGGGAGGAGAGTTTCTGGGAAGGAACAGGATATGAGGAATTGTTGCTTGAAAAAGATGAGAGTGCGGGAACATTTTCCAATACGGGAGGGCAGCATTCTGTCACATATGTACAAGATGATTCTTTAAATGCAGGAGAATATTATCTCTATCTGTTTAATAATAATTTCGGAGTAAGTAAGTCGAAACCTGCTTATGATTGGGAACAGATAGAAGGAATCGAAACATCGATGAAAGAAGGAGAGGAATCCTATTATTATAAATATAAAGTAAATGAAAATAATGGAACCTATTCCCTGATACAATCTTTTAAAGTTCCATATTCTGCTTATGTCAGCAGTGCACAGGAGTATAAGGGAAATATTATTATAGATTCCGGTATGCAGGGAATTTTCGGAGAATATGACGCATCGGGGAATATCATTCAAGAATTTGAGATGGAACTTGCCGATGAATATATTTACCGTGTATATAAGTATGATTTTGCGGACTTCTATTTTGAAAAGCAGTAGAAATATATGGCGGGATTTTAAGTAAAATTAAGGTGAGCAGTATATGATCTGTCTGTAAAATATAAAACATATGGAGGAATATTATGGCCTATCAAATGACTTTTAAGCGTTATGAATTAAAATATCTGCTTAATAAGAAAGAAAAAGAAGAGATTCTTCTTGCAATGAAACCGCATATGAAATTGGATGATTATGGAAGAACGGTGATAAGAAATATTTATTTTGACACAGAGAATTTCCGGCTTATCCGGCGGTCGCTGGAAAAGCCGGTATATAAAGAAAAACTTCGCATCCGAAGTTATAAACCGGTACAGATTACGGATCCGGTATTTGTGGAGATTAAGAAAAAGTATAAATCGGTTGTGTATAAGCGCAGACTTCTGCTTCCGGAAAAGACAGTGATGGAAAGTTTTCGGACAGGAGAGCCGCTCCCGGTATGTTCGCAGATAGGAGATGAAATACAGTATTTCCGCGAGTATTATAAAAACCTTCAGCCATCCGTGTTTTTGTCTTATGAAAGGGAAGCGTTTCATTCCTTAGACGGAAGTGATTTTCGGGTAACGTTTGATGAAAATATTCTATACCGCAGAAACGACATTTCTTTAGGAAGTGAAATTTATGGACATCCCTTACTGGGAAAACAACAGACATTGATGGAAATTAAAACATCCGGTGGAATTCCGCTTTGGATGAGTGAAACGCTTACAAGACATCATTTGTATAAAACATCATTTTCAAAATATGGTTCTGCTTATCAACGTATGATGGAAGCGGCTATGCAGGGAGGATACTGTTATGCTTAATACTTTATTTCAAGGGATTTTTGATACAGATATGACCAGTGTGATTTCCGTTTCGGACTTTTTATTGTGTGTGGGATGCGCGCTTGCAGTTGGATTGATCCTGGCGGGAACTTACATGTATGGAACAAAATACACGAAGAGTTTCGTGGCAACGCTGGCGTTGCTTCCGGCAGTGGTCTGTGTAGTGATCATGATGGTAAATGGAAATGTAGGAACCGGCGTAGCAGTTGCGGGAGCGTTTAGTCTCGTACGATTCCGCTCCGTTCCGGGATCGGCAAAAGAAATCGGGGCTATTTTTCTTGCTATGTGTTCCGGTCTGGTAGCGGGAATGGGATATTTGGCTTATGCGTTATTATCAGCAGTGATTCTCGGCGCCATTATGCTGTTGTATAATCGGATGGATTTTGGAACGAGAAAGCATGGATTACGTTATAAAACATTGCACATTACAATACCGGAAGATTTGGATTACAGCGGAGTGTTTGACAAGATATTAAAGCAGTACACTGAAGATTATGAGGTAGTACAGATTAAAACAACAAACATGGGAAGTTTATTCAAATTGACATACAACCTTACGTTGAAAAAACCGGAAACGGAAAAAGAATTGATCGATAAACTTCGATGTAGGAATGGAAATCTGGAAATTACAATGTGCAGACAGGAGACGGTAATCGGAGAATTATAGGAGGCGATGAGAAATGCGGAAAAGAGAAGTTGTATTATTTTTTGTAATGGGATCGTTTTTGCTATCCGGCTGTCATACAACAAATCAGGATATACAGCAAAATACAGACAGTACAGCGTCTGAGAGTACCTCTGCGACGGAAATAGATACTTCTGCTATGTTTTCCGATAGAGACAAAGAGGTCGGATATGAAGAAGAGGAGAGTGTCGCTGTTTTGTTGGCGGACAAGGGATCTTCCTGTGAATCTGATTCAGTGTCGATTGATGAAAACGTAGTGACTATTACAGAGGAAGGGACATACATACTTTCAGGTTCTCTCTCAGATGGAATGGTGATTGTAGATGCGGAGGATACAGATAAAATTCAGCTTGTTTTGGATGATGTATCTATTTCTAATTCTCAGTCGGCTGCTTTGTATATACGGTCTGCAGATAAAGTATTTGTCACTACTGCAGCGGGAACGGAAAATGAGCTGATTAATTTAGGAACGTATATTGCTATAGATGAGAATAATATTGATGCAGCGGTATTTTCAAAATCAGATCTGACTCTCAATGGGGAAGGAATACTTACCGTTACCGCTCAGGAAGGACATGGAATCGTATCAAAAGATGATCTTGTCTTTACAAGCGGTGACTATACGATTACAAGTGCAAAACATGGGATATCGGGAAAGGACAGCGTCCGGATTGCTAATGGTTCTTATAAGATTATATCCGGAAAAGATGGGATACATGGAGAAAATACCGAGGACAGTAGTTTGGGTTTTGTCTATTTGGCAGGAGGTACTTTTGATATTACCTCACAGCAGGATGGAGTCAGCGCCGGCACATGGCTTCAGGCAGAGGAGGGAACTTACACTATTGTGGCAGGAGAGGGAAGCGCCGGGGAACAGAATCAGGAATTAGAAACGAAAATGCTGCCGGAACAGTTGCCGCAAGATACAACAGAGGAAAACACAACCAGTATCAAGGGAATGAAAGCGTCTGCACAGATTGTATTAAAAGGCGGAACCTATACAGTTGATACAGAGGATGATGCATTTCATTCCAACGGGAATTTTGTTGTCAGTGGAGGCACTTACAGTGTGTCATCGGGAGACGACGGGATTCATGCAGATGGGAACGTTACGATTTCCGGAGGGAGTATAGATATTTTAAAAAGCTATGAAGGAATCGAAGGATTGAGTATTGATATTACAGGGGGCGAGCTTTCTGTACTGGCCTCTGATGACGGAATGAATGCAGCAGGAGGAAATGACAGCAGCGGATTTGACGGACCCGGAGGCGGGGGAGATCAGTTTGCGGTTACGGAAGGCGCCTATATTCACATTTCCGGAGGTAAGCTCCATGTCAATGCGTCGGGAGATGGCATTGATTCCAATGGGGATCTTACGGTTTCCGGTGGAGAAACTTATGTTTCCGGTTCTTCTAATGATGGAAACGGAACATTGGATTACAGTGGCAGTGCAGTGATTACGGGAGGAGTCTTTGCAGCGTCAGGATCATCGGGGATGGCGCAAAGCTTTGATGATTCTTCCACACAAGGGTGCATGATGGTCAATGTAGAGGCGCAGGAAGCCGATACGGATATTGTACTTTTGGATGACAGTGGAAATGAAATTTTGAGCTGGAGCGCTGAAAAAACGTATTCATCTGTCATTATAAGCTGTGAGGAAATTAAAGAGGGAGAAAATTATACCGTAAAATGTGGAGAGACAGAACAGAGTGTTACGATGGACAGTTTGGTTTATGGAAGTAATTCTCCGTCAGGAGGAAATCCCGGAGGCGGTCAGAGAGGAGGAAACCGAAAAGAAGATGACATGCGGGAAAAACCGGAAAGAGGACAGGAACCGGGAAAGAAAGAAAATCCGCAGGAAAGTATGCCGCCTGATATGCCATCGGGTGGCAGCACAGAAAACAGTTCCTCGGAAGGAGGCGGCAGCTTATGAAGTCATGGTCAAAAATCGCATTGATTCCGGCATACAATCCGGAGTATTGTCTGGTAGATTTGGTACAGACATTAAAGAAAAAGGGATTTTGGATTTTAGTAGTGGATGACGGAAGTTCAGAAGAACATAAAATAATATTTCGGGATATTAACGATGTAGGAAATGTGCTTATACTTACGCATATAAAAAATGAAGGGAAAGGAAGTGCTTTAAAAACAGGTCTGTCTTATATTCAAACAAATATATCCGATTATTGTATTGTAGTGACAGTAGATGCAGACGGACAACACAGTCCGTCAGATGTGGAAAAGATATGTAAGGAAGCACAACGGTATCCGGGATATCTGATTTTGGGAAGCAGAAAAATACAAAAAGAAACACCGTTTAAAAGTAAATTTGGAAATCGGATCACCCGTATTGTCTATGGGCTTATTACAGGGGTTCATCTTTATGATACACAGACAGGGCTACGGGCTTTTGATAACACAATTCTTTCGGATTTACTTGAAATTCCGGGAGAACGATATGAATATGAAATGAATGTACTGCTGGAATGCAGCAGAAAGCAGATTTTCATGAAGGAGATTCCGATTGAAACAATTTACAGAAATGAAAATGTTGGATCTCATTTTCATCCGTGGAAAGATTCTTGCATGATCTATAAAGAGATTTTAAAATTTTCGGCATCCTCATTTCTCAGTTTTCTTTTAGACTATGGGATGTACAGCGCATTTCTATGGGTTATGAGGGGAACTGCAAAAGGTTTTTCTGTCTTGTGCTCCAACGTCGCGGCGAGAATCATAAGCGGATGTTTTAATTATCACATAAACCGAAAACTGGTTTTTCAAAAAGAAACCAATACGACTGCAATGGCGGCAGAATATGTTTTCTTAGCGGCAGGGATTTTAGCTGGGAATACTCTGATTTTAGAGTTGTTTGTAGGTGCCGGGATGAACCGATATGTGGCGAAACCCTGTACAGAACTATTGTTTTTTATGATAAGTTGGTTTGTTCAAAGAACATTCATATTCAAACAAAAAAAGACGAGGATATTAAAATGCTAAAATATTTAAAAATACATTGGATCGGATGTCTGTATAGTATTTTGCTGATCGGTTTTACAGTATATATGTTTATGGATACATTTTTGATTTCAAAAGTGTATCGCTTGGAAGAGAAGACAGAAGGACAGAATATTATTCAAGAGAAAAGTAGATCAGGTGAAGAGCAGGCGACTTCGGAAACAGAGGCTGAGATATCGGAAACATCGTATGAGGATGGGCAGATTTCTGTTACTTTGACAGAATATTGTGAGGCTGACACTACGGTTTATGTAGCAGATATATTGCTTTCTTCATCCGAGTATCTGAAAACAGCCTTTGCACAAAACAGTTACGGAAAAAATGTAACGGAAAAGACATCGGAAATGGCTGCCCGGGAAAATGCCGTATTAGCTATTAATGGGGATTATTATGGAGCGCAGGAAAAAGGATATGTTCTTCGGAGCGGAAAGCTGTATCGGAGTGAAGCAGAAAAAGGACAAGAAGATTTGGTGATTTATCAGGATGGAACTTTTGAGATTATCTCAGAAGAAGATATTGCGGCAGAAGAATTGTTAGAACAAGGTGCACAGGAAATTTTATCTTTTGGCCCGGCTCTTATACAAGAGGGAGATATTTGTGTGACAGAAGAAGATGAAGTGGGAAAAGCGATGGCAAGCAACCCAAGAACGGCAATCGGGATCATAGATTCTCTTCATTATGTATTTGTTGTTTCAGATGGGCGAACAGAAGAAAGCGAAGGACTTTCTCTTTTGGAACTGGCAGAATTTATGGACGAATTAGGGGTAGAAACAGCTTATAATCTGGATGGAGGCGGCTCTTCCACTATGTATTTTAACGGAAAGGTTGTCAACAAACCGACGACCAGTGGAAAGAGTATAAAAGAGAGGAGTGTAAGTGACATTGTCTATATCGGATATTAAAAAAAGCGGAAAAGAAGTAGAAACTATTATATACATCTATTTGTTAGTCACCATATTGTGCGCCGCTTTTGGCGCGGTTTATGAATTGTTTAGTCATGGAGTATTTTCTTATTATATGCTCTATGCGTTTGGTGTTCCGCTATTAGGCGGGGTACTCCCTTTTTATTGCTTATACTATTTTCGCAGAAGAATACCGGGGACAATCTCACGTCGTTTTCAACACTTTGGGGTTTCAACCGTAACAGTAGGATGTATTTTTAACGGGATTTTGGAAATCTATGGAACAACGAATCGCTTGACAAATATATATTTTATTATCGGAGGAATGTTTCTTATTCTGGGAGTTTTTCTATATTGTTTGAAAAAGTAGTCGGAACTATGCCGGGAGGTGGAAGCGTGACACAGGAAGAATACTATGGTGATGTATTTGCTTTACTGAAACAAGGAGAAGTATACTTAAAGAAAGTAATGGAAATGTATCCAAATGATAACACACAAGATGAGCTGCAGTCGATTTTATACACAAAGACAAGAATAAAAACACCGGAAAGCATGATGGAAAAATTAAAAAGGCGCGGATTGGAGACAGATTGTCGTACTGCATTGGCAAATACTCATGATGCCATAGGAATCAGAGTGATCTGTTCTTTTGTAGAAGAAGTATATCGTATCGAAAGATGGCTGCAAAAAAGAGAGGATATTGAAATCCTGGAAAAAAAAGATTATATCGCTTATCCGAAGGCAAATGGTTACAGGAGTCTTCATCTGATCATACAATTTACAAAATTTGATTTACAGGGAGTTGAAGCGGAAATACAGATTCGTACGATTGCCATTGATTTTTGGGCAACTCTGGAACATCAGATAAAGTACAAAAGAAATGTTCCACATGAAAAGACGATACGGAGGGAACTGAAAAGGTGCGCAGATGAAATTGCTTCTGTGGATTTGTCTATGCAGACTATCCGGGATATTTTACAAAGTGATACATGGAAGCACGTAGATGAAAGAAGTCGGTGAACTGCCGGCATGTAATTATACAATCTTTAATATGTATATAAACGGAAATCATGTAAAATATTGTAAATGATTTATGGAAAGGAGTATAATATGGATATATAAAAAATAAAAGGGAAAGCGGGGAAAAGAATGAGGAAAAAGAAAGTTTTTGCGCTTGCAATGGCGGGATGCATGATGTTCACACAACCGGTATTTGCAGAGGAATTGCAGAAAGAACTTACAGATGCAGTCGTGATATCAGATGACGCACAAAAAGAAGGTAATTTGGATGTGCTCTCTGAAGATGGAGAGAAAACGTTTTTTGTGAACGGTTCGTCATCTGAAGCTGCGGAAGCGGAAAGGGCAAACTTTGCAGAAAGAGCTGCGGAAGAAGGGAAAACAGGAAATTCGGTCTTGCTTGACAGGAATGCCGTCACATATTTGGAAGGGCATCGGGAAATTCCGTGTGAGGAACAAGGAGGAATTTATTTTCTGAATCGGAACAAATTATCGTTGTACAAGCCGGACAGCAATGAGTTGACAGAAGTACATCAGTTTGACAATGTGCAAGATGTTTATGTGGCAAATGACAGACTGTATATATTGGACCGCAGTTCTAATATTACGATCTATAATTTGCTTACGCAGCAGGAAGAGAAGAAACTTCAGTATGGAGATCACGCAAGTTCGATCGGCGCAGATTCAAAGGGAAGGATTTATCTTGCCGAATCGAATGGCAATGGTGACGATTATGATCTGTATCTTTTATCGCCGGAAGGAACGCTTTTATCGCAGGCTTTATCCGAGGAGGCAGTGTACGGTTTTTGCGGCTTCGATGAAAGTAACGGGAACTATTATGTAGATACTTATAATAACTGGCGGTACTGGGGGTATGACCATGATATGCATGCCCTTCGCGCCGGAAATGTAACCGGAGATCAGCTCACCTTTCATAATAAAAAATTGATGATGTATATTTGTCAGTCATATTTCTATGAACGTGAAGAACAGGCCGGTATGCTCGGGGATAAATATATATGCGTAGACAGTACATTTAATTCAAGACTAAAGGTTTGGGATTCTGATGTGTATAAATCAGAAGAACCGGAAGATACGGAAGTTTTCTTCTTACCGCGCAATAATGAAGAAGGAGGAGCGTTTGATCCGAATGCGAGCGTCGGAACACGAACGATCTACCGCGAGGAGACGGATTCTATTGTTACATTTAAAGACAATTCATACATAGCGGAATATGACATCCAAAGCGGAGAAGAGATTTATTCTGCAAAAACAGATTATCCGGTATTCTGTCTGATGGAATACGAAGGCGGGGTTGCAGCGGTTGAAAAATCCGGCGATAATTATTATTATGAATTTTTCCCATGGAAGAAAGCGACCAGCCTGGAAGTGGAAGGAAGCAGCCATACGGTAAATATAGGCGATACATTGCAGCTTACACCTGTGACAAACGGAACAATGGAAGAAGTCTACAGTTGGAAGAGCAGCGATCCGAAAATCGCGAGCATCAACCGGGCGGGACAGGTATTCGGCTGGAGCAAAGGAGAGGCAGTGATCACAGTCAGTACAACAAGCGGTCTGTCGGCGCAGTGTACGGTGACGGTGACGGGAGAACCTTCTGTTCAAGACCCGGATAAAACAGCGACGGTTACAGATGGTTATGCTTCTAATAATCATTCTTTGAATGATTATGCAATATGGAGTAAGACAGTTAATTCTTATTTGATTCCGAATGCAGACGGAACATTTACGAGAGTGGAGCATTGCGGCGGAAAAATGATCGTTGAAAACTATTCTGCGGCAGGCAAGAAGACCGGAAGTAAAACGGTTGCAATGGAGCTGAGTCTGTTTGGCGGATTTTACAGTGGAAGCGATCATAATTATTTCGTGTTCGGACAGGCTAATCCAAATGACAGCGATGAAGAAGAAGTAATGCGAATCGTAAAATATTCCAAAGATTTTCAGAGAATAGGGGCGGTTTCCGTATACGGAGCGAATACGAATATTCCGTTTGAGGCAGGTTCGCTGCGGATGACAGAGACAGCCGGAAAGCTTTATATTCATACATGTCATGAGATGTATACTGACAGCGACGGATTGAATCATCAGGCGAATATGACGTTTGTGATCAATGAAAATGACATGAGTGTAGAACAGTCTTACTATGATGTGCTGAATCTTGCACAGGCAGGATATGTAAGTCATTCTTTTAATCAGTTTATTCAGACGGACGGAGAGAATATTTACAGAGTAGATCACGGTGATTATGCACCGAGAGGAATCGCTCTTATTAAGTCACAGGTTGGCGGATCGATCACTAAAGTCGATTATGCGATTCCGGTTGGTTTAGGCAAGGTGACCGGAGGGCATTACAATTCTACGGGAGCCTCTGTCGGCGGGTTTGAAATATCGTCTGAAAACTGTATTATCGCAGGAAATGCAGTAGATTTCGAGAGCGAAAGTGCCAATACTTCAGACCAGAGAAATATTTTTATCAGCATTACCGATAAACAATTAACTCAAGCGAAAACGGTATGGCTGACAAATTACGATAAGCAGCAGGGTATAAACGTACAGACACCTCAGCTTGTGAAGATCGGAGAGGATCAATTCCTTGTAATGTGGCAGGAAGGCAGTAAATCCGAGGGGAATCTGACGACGAAGATCGTAACGATCGATTCCGAAGGAAATAAAACTTCTAATATAAGGTCAAAATCGATGCCGCTTTCCGATTGTCAGCCCGTCGTAGGACCGGACGGGGTTGTAAGATGGTATGTGACAGACGGCAAGGCTCCGACGATTTATGCGGTCAATCCGTTTGAGCAAAGCCAGTCATATATAAAGGGCGACGTAAATGAAGACGGGAAAGTTGAGATCAGTGATCTGCGCCTGATCCTGCGCAGCGTATGTAAAAAAGTAGAGTTGACAGAACAGCAGAAACTTGCTGCGGATGTGACGGAAGACGGGAAAGTCGAGATCGGTGATCTGAGGAAAGTGTTAAGATATATTTGCCATAAGATTCCTGAGTTATAACAAGAAAAAGGCGTTGATTCGTTTTTTACGGATCAGCGCCTTTTTAAGCAGAAAAAGTTGTGAAAACAGAACTGCTTACAACCGGAACATTAATGATGCAATATTAAAATAAATCAATATAGAAAATGTATCGACAAGCGTTGTGATCAGCGGAGAAGCCATAATAGCCGGATCAAGGTGCACCTTGCTTGCAACAAGAGGAAGAATACATCCGATCAGTTTCGAGATGATAACAGTTGCGATCAGCGAAAGCGCAATGACTAAAGCAAGATTCGGATTATGATACTGGATCAGGATACGAACGCCGTTTGTAAGAGCGAGTACAGCTCCTACAATTATGGAGATACGGAATTCTTTAAAAATAACTTTAAAAATATCTTTAAAATGTATTTCCGAAAGAGCAAGTCCCCGAATGACCAGTGTTGAGCTTTGCGAACCACAGTTTCCGCCTGTATCCATCAACATAGGGATAAAGGATACAAGAAGCGGGATCGCAGCAAATGCGTCTTCATATTTTGTGATGATCGTACCTGTGATAATGGAAGTAAGCATAAGGATGAGAAGCCATGGGATCCTGTTTTTTGCGTGGGCGAAAGTGGATGTATTAAAATAAGTTTTTTCGCTTGGATTAATGGCGGCCATCTTAGTGATATCTTCTGTTGCTTCTTCAACCATAACGTCCATAGCGTCGTCAAATGTGACGATTCCGACCATAAGTCCGTCTTTATCAAGTACCGGAAGCGCAAGCAGGTCGTATTTTCTGAATAATTGAGCCACTTCTTCTTTATCGGTATAAGTTCTTACGGAAATGATCTCTGTTTCCATCAGTTCACTGATCAGAATGCCATCGTCGGTCGTCATGAGATCTTTTGCGCTGACGATGCCGATCAGCTTCCTTTTATCTGTGACGTAGCAGGTATAGATCGTTTCTTTGTGAATACCGGTTTCCTTGATGTGAGCCATAGACTGTGCGACAGTCATAGACTGACGGATATCGACATATTCGGTTGTCATGATGCTTCCTGCGCTGTCTTCCGGATAATTAAGAAGTTGGTTGATCAGCGTTCTGTCAGACGGCGAAACCGTATCAAGAATACGATTTACGAGGTTTGCCGGAAGCTCTTCGAGAAGATCGACAGTATCATCCATGTAAAGGTCATCAAGGAGTTCCTTTAGTTCTTTTTCGGAAAACATGTCTACAAGGTAGGTCTGCATGGAAGTTTCCATATTGGCAAATACTTCCGCTGCCTTATCTTTCGGAATCAGCCGAAATGCAAGAGCAAGCTCTTTATCGTCAAGTTCTGACAGTAATGAGGCTATGTCCACTTCGTTCATTACATCTAAAATGCTTCTCACAGCTTTGAACTGACGCTGGCCGAGAAGCTGTACAAAAATGTCTTTGTTCATGATAAATACCTCTCTTTATGTAATTTTTTTCGATCAGACTGTGTATATGACAACTGACACCGGAGTCCATAACCTCACCACCTTTCAATATGGAACGCACAGGGCGCTTCCGCAAAATAAAAACCGTCATTTTTAAAGTGACGGAATCATAACAATATTTTTACTGCTTTATTTTAGTTTACAGGGGAAAAAGTGTCAAGAAAAACATATGTAAAAATGGATGAAAAATTAAGAAAAATCTGTTATAATCAATAAAGCATATGGCAATAACTAATAGAAAAGAGGATTTATTATGGAGTACAAGATCACAGGCTGCAAGCCGGAGAAATTATTTCATTTTTTTGAAGATATCAGCGCAATCCCGAGAGGATCGGGAAATGAGAAGGGTCTTAGCGACTATCTTGTGAAATTCGCAAAAGACAGAAACCTCTGGGTTTACCAGGATGAAAGTAATAATGTGATCATAAAAAAAGAAGGAAGCGAGGGGGCAAAAGACAAAGCTCCTGTTATGCTTCAGGGACATATCGATATGGTATGCGATAAACTTGCCGGAGTCGAGCATGATTTTGAAAAAGACGGGCTTGATCTCATTGTAAAAGACGGCGTTCTTTACGCAAACGGAACGACTCTCGGAGCAGACAACGGAGTAGCGGTTGCCCTTATGATGACAGTTCTTGACGATAAAGAATTAGAGCACCCTCCTGTAGAGTGTGTGTTTACGACGTCGGAGGAAATCGGACTAAACGGCGCTCAGGCGCTTGATAAGTCTCAGATCACAGCGCGTACGATGATCAACATGGATTCAGAAGAAGAAGGAGTCGCAACAGTTAGCTGTGCCGGCGGACTTCGTGTTCAGCTTACAAGAAAGATAGAAAGAGTGCAGGCAGAAGGAACATTAGTTCAAATAAAAGCAGAAGGCCTTCTCGGCGGACATTCGGGAACGGATATTGATAAAGAGCGTCAGAATGCGAATCTTCTGATGGCTCGTATGGCAGATCATCTTCTGAAAAATACAAAAGGACTTCTTGTGAACTTTGCAGGCGGAACAAAAGATAATGCAATTACAAGAGAGTGTGAGATGTCTCTTATCTATGCAGATTCGGCAGAAGCACAAAAAGCAGAGAAACTTGCATGTGATCTCGCAGAAGTATTTGCAGATGAAATCACATCTTTTGAGCCGGATTTCTCCTGCGAGATCGCAGTGACGGAAGGCCAGAGCGCAATGGCGGTTCAGGAAGAAGATGCAAAGGCATTCGTAAGTCTGATGCGTCTTGCTCCAAACGGAATTTACAGACGAAACATCAAGATGAACGGGTTTGTCGTTGTATCGTCTAATATGGGAGTAGTCAGAACAGAAGAAGATTATATTATGGTTGCGGTTTCTCCCAGATCGTCTGTTGCAAGCCTTCAGGAAGATACAAAATCGCGTTTCGCACTTCTTGCAGAGACGTTTGGATTTGAGATTGAGTACAGCGGAGAATATCCGGGCTGGAGTTATGCGGAAGAATCTAAGATCCGCGATCTGTTTGTAGAAAGCTACCGCGATCTGTTCGGAAGTGAACTTCGTTTGGAGGCGATTCATGCAGGACTTGAATGCGGACTTTTTTCAGAAGCAATTCCGGGACTGGATGCGATCGCAGTAGGTCCGACACTGAATAATGTACACACTCCGGATGAGAATGCTCCGCTTGATTCGCTTGAGCGTTTCTATGAGCTTCTTAAAGATGTTCTTTCAAGATTGGCCAGAGCATAAGAAGAACAGGGAGATTTGATTAAAAATAAGTGTTCTGTAAAAGAATGGGCGGGATCTTGAAGATGCCGCTTTTTCTTTGCGACCGGGAGTTTGTTTCAGATCAGCGCTGGAGAGTAGATATGAATGAGTTTTATGAAGAATTAAAAAAGGTACTGGATCTTTCTGACGGGGATGTTTGGACGGAGACTGTTTTGTGCGGCAAAGATGCCGGAAAGAAGCGGATTCTTTCCGGGATTTTTGCTCAAGACGAAGAACAAAATGAAAGACCGGACGAAAAGAAAAAGGAAAACAGAGAAAAAAGCGGATGTGAAGGCAAGAGCAGAATCTTCCGTGAACGAATCGGAAGAATTCCCCGTCTTGTAATTTGCGGCGGAGGACACGTTTCGGCTGCGGTTACGAAACTCGGGAAGATGCTTGGGTTTGAGGTGACTGTTCTTGAGGATCGTCCGAAATTCGCAGATCATGTAAGAAAAGCCGGAGCAGATAATGTCATTTGCGCTCCTTTTAAGGAAGGACTTGCAAAGATCGGCGGTGACTCGGATACATGGTTTGTCATAGTGACGCGCGGTCACAGATACGATGCGGAATGTCTGGAAATAATCGTGGAAAAGCAAAATGCATATATCGGGATGATGGGCAGTAAACGGCGGGTTGCAATCGTAAAAGATCAGCTTGAGAAAAAAGGTATCGACAGAGAAGATTTAGAGCGGGTACACACGCCGATAGGATTGAAGATCAAGGCAGAGACTCCGGAGGAGATCGCCGTTTCGATCATGGCGGAAATAATCGAAGTAAAAAACAGCAGAGAAAAAGCGGGCGGATATTCAAAAGAGTTGTCGGAGAAGCTTTTTGAAAAGAAAAATGATACAAAAGAAAGTTTTAAGGAACCATCATTGAAAAAAGTGCTTGCGACTATCGTTTCCCGAAAAGGATCTGCGCCTAGAAGCGTAGGAACGAAGATGCTGATAATGGAAGACGGAAGCATAACGGGTACGATAGGCGGAGGATGTGTAGAAAGTGAAGTCATGCAAAAAGCCCTGCTTATGATGCGAAAAGGCGAACCTGTATTTCAACTTTGTAAAGTCGATATGACGGCAGACGACGCAGAAGAGGAAGGAATGGTATGCGGAGGCGTCGTAGAAGTGATGCTTGAGATGATATAACCGAAAAGGAAAGGAGGCAGTGAAATGAAAAGAAAATCGGTTTTTATTTTAAAAGGAAATATTGTATACAGCAAAAATCAGAAAGAATTTTCGATTTGTGAAAATGGATATGTAGTCTGCAAAGACGGAATCGTGGAGGGCGTCTATAAGACGCTTCCGTTTAAATTCGGAGGAAATCCGATACGGGATTACAAAGACGCGCTGATTATTCCGGGATTTACAGATCTTCATGTTCATGCGCCTCAGTATTCGTACCGCGGTCTGGGAATGGATATGGAATTGTTAGAATGGCTCGAAACGAATACGTTTCCGGAGGAATCGAAGTTTTGTGATTTAGACTATGCAGAAAAGTCATACCGGATTTTCGTGAAAAATATGCAAAAGAGTGCAACTACAAGGGCGTGTGTATTTGCGACTCTTCACAGGCCGGCGACTGTTTTGCTTATGGATATGCTTGAACAAAGCGGGCTGAGTACTTTTGTCGGGAAAGTGAATATGGATCGGAATGCGCCGGATTATTTAGTTGAAGAAACGAAAAAGTCGACAGAAGAAACTTTAAAGTGGATTGAGGAGACAATTCAGAAAAACTACAGTCGTACATATCCGATCCTTACGCCGAGATTTATTCCGACGTGTACCGATGAGGTTATGAAAGAACTAAAAAAACTTCAGAAACGTTATGAGCTTCCGCTTCAGTCACATTTGTCGGAAAACTTCGGGGAGATCGCATGGGTAAAAGAACTTTGTCCGTGGTCTGAGTTTTACGGAGACGTTTATGATACATTCGGATTGTTCGGTAAAGATACACGTACGATTATGGCGCATTGTGTACACAGCGATGAAAGAGAGATCAGCAGGATGAAAGAAAACGGCGTATTTATCGCACACTGTCCCGAGTCTAATATGAATGTGTCTTCTGGGATCGCGCCGATAAGAAAGTTTCTTGAAGAAGGACTTCATGTCGGATTGGGAAGCGATGTGGCAGGAGGAAGTACGGAAAATATGTTTCGGGCAATGGCTCATGCCGTTCAGGCGTCAAAACTGCGTTGGCGTATTTGCGACGATAGTTTAGAAGCGCTGACGTCAGAAGAAGTTTTCTTTATGGCGACAAAAGGAGGAGGAGAATTTTTCGGGAAAGTTGGAAGCTTTGAACCGGGATACGAATTTGATGCAGTCGTTCTGGATGACAGCAGGCTTGCGCATCCCCAGGAACTTGATATAAGAAGCCGACTGGAACGGATGATCTATCTGGCGGATGAACGGGAAGTAGTCGGAAAATATGTAAAAGGAAAAGAAATCGATCTTTCTTAAGGAAAAGAGAAAAATAAAAGACAAATAAAAGATAAATAAATGAAGAAACAGCCCGCGGAGAATGAAACCTTCGCGGGCTGTTTCTTGAAAAGAATTCGGCTTATCCTTTCGATGTTTAATTTTCTTCAATGACCGCGATTGTTTCCACCTCGCACAAAACTCCTTTCGGGAGATCTTTTACGGCGACGCAGGAACGGGCGGGTTTTCCTGTAAAATATTTTGCATATACTTCGTTAAATGCGGCAAAATCAGACATATCGGCAAGAAAGCATGTCGTTTTTACAACATCTGTAAAAGAAGCGTTTTGGCTTTCGAGAAGTCCTTGTATATTTTTCATAACTTGCTCTGTCTGTTCCCGGATCGTTGTTCCGATGACTTCACCGGTTTCCGGAGAAAGAGGAATCTGACCGGAGAAAAACGCAGTTCCATTTACTACAATACCTTGTGAATATGGTCCGATCGCTGCCGGTGCTTTGTTTGTTTCAACATATTTTAACATTATATCTACCTCCTGAAAAAATATTTTGCATTCTCTTATCATACATCAAAAAATTCGCCTTGTATATATTTTTAGGCGAATCCGAAAGTGTACCGTGCTTGTTTTTGAGGTGTGCTCAGATGAAAAGAAGAGGGGGAAAGCATAATGGGCGATTATTGCATTTCATTATATTTAATGATATTCTAATAGAAGATAAAAGGCGGTATGAACAGGAAAAACGGGAGAGGAAAAAGAGAAAAAATCTTCGGAGATTTTCCTGTATCAAGGAAGGATAAAGATCAGTCAGAAAGAGGAAAAGTAAGATGGGTATACGAGAGACAAAAAAAGATAATTCAGAGTTGTTTAAGTGGGACGGAAAGCCGTCGGCGGGACAGGTATTTCCCCTTGCGGCGCAGCATGTGCTTGCGGCGGTAGTCGGATGTGTGACGCCGGCAATTTTGGTTGCAAATGCGGCGAATAATGCGGGAGGCAATGTAGATATGGGACTTTTAATACAGATGTCTCTTGTCTTTGCGGCGCTGTCTACGCTGCTTCAGTTATATGGAAATAAAATCAGGATCGGATCGGGGCTTCCGGTGATCATCGGCGTGAGTTTTGCTTACGTTCCGACGATGACGGCAATCGCCGCACAGGCAAAAAGCATTGATACGATTCTCGGAGCGATGCTCATAGGCGGCGTGATAGCGATTATTGTAGGATTGACGATCAAACAGATCAGAAAAGTATTTCCGCCGCTTGTGATCGGCACGGTTATTTTTGCGATCGGGCTGTCTTTGTATAAAACAGCGATCAATTATATGGCAGGAAATCCGGCCAATACATATGAGCTCGTAGTAGAACAACAGGGAAAGACGCCGGCGCTTGTGTTTGGTTCCTGGCAGAATTGGGTCGTTGCTTTTGTGACGCTTGCAATCGTCGTTGCGTTAAATCATTATGGGAAAGGTCTTTTTAAACTGGCGTCAATATTGATCGGGCTTTTGTGTGGATATGTGCTCGCGCTTTGCTTTGGAATGGTAGATTTTTCAGTTCTTTCAAGCGCGGGATGGTTTCAGATCCCGAAACCGATGGAGTTTGGTATGAAATTTGAAATATCGGCGATCATACCTTTGGCAATTTTATTTTTAGTCAATTCCATTCAGGCGATGGGAGATTTTTCCGCAACTACAAGCGGCGGAATGGATCGTCTCCCGACAGACAGGGAATTAAACGGCGGTATCATCGGATATGGAATAGGAAATATTATCAGCGCTTTTTTCGGCTGTCCTCCGACGGCAACATTCAGTCAGAATGTCGGCATTGTAGGTACGACGAAAGTGATTTCAAGAAGGGTGTTTGCGACATCGGCGGGAATCCTTCTTGTAGCCGGTCTGATTCCGAAGTTTTCGGCTTTATTAAGGACGATTCCGCAATGCGTGCTTGGAGGCGCGGTCGTTTCGGTGTTTGCTTCTATCGCAATGACGGGAATCCGACTGCTTGTAACGGAAAAACTGACTGCCCGTAATGCAACGGTAGCCGGACTTTCTATTGCGATCGGAATGGGTGTTTCATTAAGCGGCGGATGTCTGGATCAAATGACGCAGAGTATCCACAGCGCTTTGAACCTGAGTATGAATCTTGAAAACTTTCAGGCGATCATAAACAATACATTTGCATCCTCTCCGGTTGTTTTGGCGACAATTTTCGCCGTAATACTGAACTTGATCCTTCCGAAGGAGAAAACGACGGAAAAGGAAACGAAATTACGTTAAGTAAAGAACGAATTATTTTTATAAAAGGTATAAAATCAAGTAGAAAGAAGGGGATTAATGATGAAACGGTTATTCAAAGGAGGAACGGTAGTCAGCGGGGAAGGTCTGAAAAAGATCGATCTTTTGGTAAAAGGGGAAAAGATTCTTGCGGCAGGGAAAAATCTTGAATTTCAGGATGCGGAAACGATCGATGTGAGAGGAAAGCTTCTTTTTCCGGGTTTTATAGATGCTCATACGCATATGGCGGCAAAGTTTAATGATATTACGGCGGCAGACAAGTTTGAAACCGGAACAAAGGCAGCGCTGGCAGGCGGAACGACGTGCATCATAGATTTTGCAGAGCAGAAGAAAGGAAAAAGTCTGAAAGAAGCGATTGACGATAAACGTCAGGAAGCAGAAGGCGAGGCATCATGTGATTATGCGCTGCATCTTACACTGAATGAGTGGAACGATGACGTTGCAGAGGAACTGGGGGAGATTGTAAAAAAGGAGACTTGTTCTTTCAAATTATATACGGCGTATGACATGATGCTGGATGACGGACAGATTTACGAGATTTTTTCAAGGGTGAAAGAACTAGGCGGCATTGTCGGAGTTCATTGCGAAAATCACGGGATTGTACAGTCTCGTTTAAAAGAACTTGAGAAAACAAAAGGAAGAACGGATATTGCGGATTATTCATGGATACACCCAAAAGAAGCGGAAGCAGAAGCGGTGGGGCGCATCCTGAAGATTGCCAAATGTGCGGATGTTCCGGTGATCATTGTGAATTTAAGTACGGCTGCCGGATACCGGGAGATTTTAAAAGCGAGAGAAATCGGTCAGACCGTCTATGTCGAGACGTGTCCGGAATATCTTCTTCTGAATGAGGAAAAATATGCTCTTGCGGCAGAAGAAGCGCGAAAATATGTAACTGTTCCGCCTCTTAGGAAACAGAAAAACAGCGATATATTGTGGGATGCATTGAAAGAAGGAAGGATTCAGACGATAGCGTCCGATCATTTTGGATTTACAAAAGAACAGAAAAATGCAGGAGAAGAGGATTTTATGCTGACGCCTTCCGGTATGCCGGGAGCAGAAGAACGTCCGGCGCTTATGTGGCAGTTCGGAGTGAATGAAGGAAAGATAACGGCAGAGCAGATGTGTGCATATCTTTCGGAGAATCCCGCAAAATTATTTAAATTATATCCGTGGAAAGGGGCACTTATTCCGGGCAGTGACGCGGACATCGTCATATGGAATCCTAACACGGAATGGACGATGACTGCGGCGGATCATCAGTCTGCATGCGACTATTGCCTGTTGGAAGGAGCAGAGATCGAAGGAAGGGCAGAACAGGTTTATTTGAGAGGAAAACTTGTGGCAGAGAACGGAAAAATCATAGAAGAAAAGACAGGAATGTATATCCGTCATGGCGTAGAATAATATGGTGTTTATCTATAAAAATAATGAATTGTGTGAACGTATGTCTTTGTCAGAGGCGCTTTCTGTGAACACATCAGTCATCTCGGTCGTGGGAGCGGGAGGAAAAACAACTCTTTTGCATCGTTTGGAAGACGAGTGTGTAAGAAAAAAACAACATGTGATCATTACGACTACAACGAAGATCATGCATGAAAATAAACCATATTTTTTAGAAGATACATCTATCGGTAAAATAAAGGATACGTTGGGAAAGTTCGGGAGAGTGTGGATCGGAAGCAGGGATTTGATTTCCGGGAAAACGGCGCCGCCTGCAAAAGAAATTTTAGACGAGATCTTTTGGTGGGAGCTGCCGATACTGGTCGAAGCAGACGGAGCAAAACGACTTCCGTTAAAAGTTCCCGCAGAACATGAACCGGTCATTCCGAGTCAAACAGGACATGTTGTTTCCGTATATGGGTTAGATGCAATAGGCAGGACGTTAGAATCAACCTGTTTTCGGTGGGAAAGAGCAGCACAGATCTTAGAAAAAGGCGGAGAAGAGTTCGTTACGGCAAAAGATATCGCGATACTTGCGTCATCGCATAAGGCGGGCAGAAAAGGCTGTCCGCCTTATGCGCAGTATACGGTTGTTTTAAATAAAGCAGACAGTGCATCTAAAAGAGAAGCAGCGCTTGAAGTCTGCAGAGAATTGAATGTTCGGGGAGTGGAAAATATTGTAGTGACATCTTTGCATTCAAAGAAACTTTAGAATAAAAATAAGAGGAAAAAAGTGTGAAAATATTAATTAAAGGCGCAGGGGACCTGGCGACGGGAATCGCATCGAGACTGTACGGAGCAGGTCATCAGATTTTGATGACAGAGATCGCACAGCCCCTTACGGTAAGGAGAACGGTTGCTTTGTCAAGGGCGGTATATGACAGGCGGGCGATTGTAGAAGAGATGGAAGCGGTATCTGCAAAGACACAGGAAGATGCGGAAGCGATAATGGAGGAAGGCAAAATCCCTGTTATAGTTGATCCAAAGGCGGATTGTCGAAAATGGTATAAACCGGATGTGATCGTTGATGCTATTATTGCAAAGAAAAATACCGGAACTAAGATTACGGACGCTCCTTTTGTGATCGGAATAGGTCCGGGATTTACAGCGGGAAAAGACTGTCATTGTGTGATCGAGACAAAAAGAGGTCATACTCTCGGTTCGGTAATATGGGAAGGAAGCGCTATTGCGGATACAGGAGTTCCGGGAAACATAGGAGGATATACGACCGAGCGTCTCATTCGTGCTTCGGAAGACGGGATAATAGAACCGAAAGTCCGAATCGGCGATATAGTCGAAAAAGGGCAGATTGTTGCAGTAACCGGAGGAAAACCGGTTTTCGCCCAAATGGGCGGGATCGTGAGAGGAATGCTGCAGCCGGGGGCGTATGTGAAGAAGAATCTGAAAATCGGAGATATAGATGCCCGCGCGGAGCGTTCCCACTGCGAGACGATTTCGGACAAGGCAAGAGCAATAGGAGGCGGAGCGCTTGAAGCGGCAGAGCGCTTTGAAAAAATAAAAGGGCATTATGCAGTCGTTATATTGGCGGCGGGAAAGGGAACAAGATTCTCAGGGGAACGTGGGGAAAGCAAACTTCACGCAAAGATAGATCAAAAGCCGATGTATATGCATATGATGGATAAAATGCAGGCTTTTTCATCCGTTGAACTGTTTATTGTTACAGGGGATGAGAAGATTATAGAGGAAGCCGAAAAAAGAGGAATCTTTGTTGTGAGAAATAAAGAGCCGGAAAAAGGCATCGCACATTCTGTCGTACTTGGCTTAAAGGCAGTATCTCATAGTTTTAAGAGCGGGACAGACAGAAAATCGGGTGCACCGGACGGAATCCTGTTTTCAGTGTGCGATCAGCCGAAACTGAAAATATCCACAATCCAAAGAATATTAAACGATGCGGCGCTGCATAAGAAAAACGTTATTTGTGCGGGATATCGGGGACAAAAAGGAAATCCGGTTTTGTGGCCGGCTCACTGTTTTGCGGAATTATTAGAATTAACAGGGGATGAAGGCGGCAGACAAATGCTTACAAAATACGAAGAAAAGGTACGTATCATAGAGACAAGCCGGGAAGAACTCAAAGATATCGACAGCAAGAGGGATCTGGAGAATCTGGGGAAAGAAACGGAAGAAAATAAAAAAGCGTAAATAAAAGAAAAGGAAATAATATGAAAAAAAGAGTCATTGCAGTGATTGCTGTTCTCGCCCTTTCAGTTGCCATGTTTGGCTGCAAAGCGGGAAGCGATACCGGAAACGGCAAAAAGCAAAGAGAAGAATCTGCCGGGGATATGGGTACAGAAGGAAAGGCTAAGGCAGAGGAGGAAACAGAAATACAGGTTTTTATTGCGGCGAGTCTGAATACAGTTATGACGGAACTTGCAAAGGAGTATCAAAAGGATCATCCGAATGTGAAGATCATATACAACGCGGATAGTTCCGGAACTCTTCTGACGCAGATTGAAGAAGGATATGAATGCGATCTTTTCTTTTCGGCAGCTCAGAAACAGATGGATGTGCTTGAAGCAGACGGATTTCTTGTAGACGGAACGAGAAGTGATGTGGTGAATAATCAGGTTGTCGTTATAACGCTTAAAGACAGCAAAACAAAAGTCAAAGGGCTGGCAAACCTTCAGGATGCAGAGAGCATTGCGCTGGCAGGAGGAAGCGTTCCTGTCGGAAAATATACAAGACAGGCTCTTGTGAATATGGGAATTATCCATACTTCAAACGATCCGGATTCTATTACGGCACAGGAAATTTCCGAAGCGTTTGGAGGAGTTGAGATCAGCGAGCAGGATAACGTAAGCAAAGTGCTGATGGCAGTCGCGGAAGGTTCATGCGAAGTGGGAACGACTTATTATTCTGATATATACGGATACGAAGACGATATTAAGATTTTAGAAAAAGTAAGTTCTGATCTGACCGGAGATGTGATCTATCCGATCGCTCAGATTGTGAATAAAGAAGCTGATAAAAAGCAGACCGAAGCGGCGGAAGATTTTATGGATTTTCTTTTATCTGATGAAGCGGCAAAAGTGTTTGAGTCATATTATTTTGATACGGATATAAAATAGTGTGCATTCAGATCAGGTTAAGGCAGGAGATAATGCATTCGTACGCAAATAGATGTGGAGTATAAATAATGGATGAAGTAACAGAAATATTGAAAAATCTGGATTGGAGCCCTCTGTATATTTCTTTGAAAACAGGTGTGGCAGCTACGGTGATTTCGTTTTTTCTCGGGATATTTGCGGCTGGAAAAGCAGTAAAAGCTTCCCCGGGGAAAAAAGCGGTGCTAGATGGGATTTTGACGCTTCCTATGGTGATGCCTCCTACGGTGGCAGGCTTTTTTTTACTGTTGTTGTTTAGCAGGAGAAGACCGGTCGGAGCATTTTTATTTGAAGAGTTTGGTTTTAAAGTCGTGCAGACATGGATTGGATGTGTGATCGCCGCGATTGTAATTTCGTTTCCGCTGATGTATCGAAACGCAAGAGCGGCAATGGAGCAAATTGATGTGAATCTCGTGTATGCAGGCCGTACACTCGGCATGTCAGAGACGAAAATTTTTTGGAAAATCGTTATACCGACTGCCGGTCCGGGAATTGCGTCAGGAACAATCCTGACATTTGCAAGAGCGATGGGAGAATATGGGGCGACGTCTATGCTGGCAGGAAATATACAAGGAAAGACGGGGACGATCGCTCAGAAGATTGCGATGGTCATTCAGGACGGAGATTATGTTACGGCAGGAATTTGGGTTTCGGTTGTAGTTCTGATCGCTTTTGTCATTATTTTTCTTATGAATTTCATTTCCGGACGAAAGATGAAAAATATCGGGAGGTGGTAAAAGATGGCGATTGATATGCTGATTCGGAAAAAATGGGATAAATTCAGTTTGGATATCAATTTTAAAAGTCAGTCAAAACGAATCGGTATTTTAGGGGCATCAGGCTGCGGTAAAAGTATGACATTAAAAAGTATTGCGGGAATAGAGACTCCTGATAGTGGTCACATTAAGATAGACGGAAATATATTATTTGATAAAGAAACGAAAACAAATCTAAAAACACAGAAACGTAAAGTTGGATACTTGTTTCAAAATTACGCGCTATTTCCGACGATGACAGTAGAGCAAAATATAGCGGCCGGGCTAAAAGGAAATAAGCAGGATATACATAAGCGGGTCAAAGAGATGATTCAAAAGTTTGGTCTGGCAGGTCTGGAAAAACATTATCCAAAGCAGCTTTCCGGAGGACAGCAGCAAAGAACGGCGCTTGCTCGGATTATGGCTTATGAACCGGAAGTTATTTTATTAGACGAGCCCTTTTCCGCTCTTGATCTGTATTTAAAAGACCGATTGGAGCAAGAAGTGCTTCAGATGTTAGAGTCATATATGGGAACTGTGATTATGGTATCACATAATCGAGATGAAATTTACCGTTTTAGTGAAGAGCTTTTCGTTATGGATAAGGGGAGGATTGTCGCATCCGGCAAAACCGAGGAGCTGTTTCAAAATCCGAAAAATAAGACTGCCGCCATACTTACAGGATGTAAAAATTTCTCAAGTATTATCTATATAGATGATCATACAGTAGAAGCAAAGGAGTGGGGAATTTGCTTAAAGACAAAGAGAAAAGTACCAAAAGATGCGAAATGGATTGGGTATCGGGCACATGATTTTATTCCTGTGTGGGGAACAAGGGGAGAAAATATGCTTAAATTTCAACTTGAGAGCAGCGCCCGCCTTCCGTTTGAGCAGAACTATTATATTGCGGCAGAGAATAGAATAGGAAACAGTACAGAAAAAAACGGTGAAAAAGACAAAACTATGATTTGTTGGTTTGTTCAAAGGGAAAAAATGGAAGAAATAGAGAAAAAAGGATTTCCTGACTATTTGTGGATCGATGAGGGGAAAATATTGTTTTTGAATGAATAACAGTCGATCCTTAACAGATAATAAGATACCGCTGTTTTAATATTTTTCATATTTAGGCGAAGTCCGACGACTGTACATACCGACTGCATATACAGTCGTCGTCTCCTTTTATGGAAACAACAGAAACTGAATTTTGATCATGCTTTCTGTTGTTATGGACGATGGGGAATACACTGTTTTGTGTTTCCTATCGTTTTCATATATTTAAGATAACACGTAATTGTGAATGTGATGTGACAATATATGGAAGAAAAATTAAAATTTCTAAAAAGAAACTAAAGTGTATGCTTTTTGACAGTATGCATTATTTCCTGTGATGCCTGCGTCCAACGGTCACGTTCGGCTTCAAACCGCTCCCACAACCATGTGATCGCCAGATCAAGCCCTTCTTCGGAAAGGTCAAAAGTATGACTTTCAATTTGATCTTCCGGCGTTTGTTCAAAACACCATGGTTCAGGATAGACAAAAACGGTGAATGTTGTGCTGTCTCTGCCATTGTCTGAACGCATCATGTACCGCATTCCGTTATGGCTGCCTGAAAAAGGTTCTTTTTTTAAACCGCTGTAAGGAACAAGTCTTTTGTCAATCATAAAAATCTCCCGTTGTTTTAGTATTTGTCACATCAAATATAAGCTATTATATCATTTGGCGGCATTTTCTGCAAATTCAGTCGTTATAAGATCTTTATACGGAGCTCTTTTTTCAAGCTCCCCGGCGCTTTCTAGGATATCCTGAAGCAGATCAAAACTGCTTTCTTCAAAAATCAGATTGCTTTTCCACGTGTCTTGTTCATAGTAACGTGTTACGATGGTCGTGATCATCTCAAGTGTTGTTTCCGGAAACTGAGGCTTGATTACAGATGCGGTTTCGGAAGGACTGTGAGAGCGGACATAATCCATTCCCTTTTGAAGCGCGTTTGTAAAACGCTGGATCACATCAGGGTTTTCTTTCAGATAACTTTTTTTGGCGCTGAATGCGGTGTAAGGAACATAGCCGCTGTCTTTGCCAAGCGATGCAATAACATGACCTTTTCCTTCGGATTCAAGAGAAGTCGCTCCGGGCTCAAATTCAATCGTAAAATCTCCGCGGCCATCCGCAAAAGCCGGAGCTGTAGATCCGAAATCAATATTTTGGATAATTGTAAGATCTTTTTCAGGGTCAATTCCGTTCTCTTTTAAAATATATTCAAATACCATTTCCGGCATACCGCCTTTTCTACCGCCCAGAACAGTTTTTCCTTTGAGATCTGCCCACTGAAAATGCTCGTTGTCTTGCCGTGCAACGAGAAAGTTTCCGGCTCGCTGTGTGAGCTGTGCAAAATTAACGACATAGTCGGAAGCTCCTTCGCTGTACATATAAACGGAAGCTTCAGATCCCATAAATCCAATATCGGCTTCTCCGGAAATAACGGCAGTCATTGTTTTATCGGCTCCAAATCCGGTGACAAGTGTGAGGTCGATGTTTTCATCTTTGAAGTATCCTTTCTCAATCGCCACATATAGTGGAGCATAGAAAACAGAATGAGCCACTTCGTTTAGTGTGATTTTTACAGGGGAAGTTTTTTGAGACGATACTTCAAAGGAGTCGGAAGCTGTCGTTTTATCTCCGGTTTCGGCTTTAGAGCATCCCATACACAAAGAAAATACAAGAAGGAAGGCAAAAAGAGAGGTTAAAAGTTGTTTTTTCATGAAATCTCCAGATGATTTGGTTTTATTGTAATATATGTAAAATATAACCGTACAGTGAAAAGGATATAAAAACAGAGCGATACGCAAGTCTCCCGGTTTTGGGGATTCCTGTAAGTAACGCTCTGCTTTTAAATTTCAGTTTTTCTAAAACAGTTATGGCTTTCTAATCGTCAAATTCTTCCTCGGCATAATCGTCTTCAAAGGCTTCATCATAATTTTCTTCACTATCATCATAATCAGATCCTCCGCGGGAAGTGATCGCAAGGATGAGTGAAATAATTGCCAATACTCCGCTTACAATAGCTGCGATGAGAAGCTGCAGATCATCTCCACGTTTCAAAAATGCAAATACGCCGCTTCCGAGATAAAAAAGCATCGGAAGAAGGAAAGCAAAAATCGTATTTGACTTTTGCATGATAAAATAGAGAAGTGAAGATACGAGCATACAAAGGGCAAGGATAATGTATAAAGTGCCGCTTGTGCCGCCGCCGTCTGTTGTGCCGTTAAGTCCGGTCATGAATCCTTTATAAGTAAAGAATCCGAATCCTGCGAGAGAGATGATCCCGAGAATGATGCGCACTGCGCGGAATCTCGGAACGCTTTCGTAATAATCATCTTCATAATCGTCGATTTCCGGTTCAGGCATTTTACGCGAAGCTTTTGTGTCATATTTGTCGTTTTTATTTTTGGATGATTTTGAGGAGGCTTTTTTTACTTTGTCAGTATCAAGAACTCCTGTTGCAAGCATATCATCATAGCCTTTTTTAACAGCTTTCTCCCGTTTTGTGCGGACTTGTTCCGGTGGGATGTTACTGTACCGTTTATCTTCGTTCGGAGCTGATTTTTCAGTAGTTTGTTTGGATGAAGGCTTTCTTTTCGGGACTTTCTTTTCGGGATTTTCCTGAATCCGAACTGTTTTCTCGTCAGTTGCTTTTTCATCAGGCCGCCGTTTTTGATTTTGCGCAGGTGACTTCACCCGGTCGGAAGCTTTTGGGGAAGCTTCTGCAGCAGCGCGTTTTTTGGGGCTGCCGGTATGAGCTGCTTCCGGCTCTTTGTGCGCCTTTTTGATTTTGTTTTCGTCTTTTTTTTGAGCAACGTCGCTCTCGTTTTTTTTGCGGCTGGTCTTATCTGCCGCTTCGGCTTTTTTTGCAGATGCCTTTGCCGCTGCTTTTTTTGCACGTTGCTTGTCTAAATTCCACTGTTTTTTACAGTCACGGCAGACTGCATATTCATTAAAGACAGGATCTCCGCTGTTGTCAGTGCCGATTTGTTTGTTTTTGATCTCAAGTTCGTTTCCGCATATCGGACATTTCATAAAAATCAATACTCCTCTCTCTTCGTTAAATCGAATTTATAATGGTTTCATTATAACATTTCAAATGAGTTAGAACAATGAAAAATGTAACAATAAATCGAAAAATATCAAATATGATCGAAAATATAGCGCGATATGTGATATGATATCAAAATTAAAAGATAAAAAACAGCGTCATAATTATACAGATATTGCAAAAAATGACAGCAGAATTTGTAACAAAGGCGAAAGGAGAAATTATGAGATTTGAAGCAGATACACATTCACACACGCTGGCAAGCGGACATGCATACAGCACGATAAAAGAAATGGCGGCGGCAGCAGAAGCAAAAGGCTTAAAAGCGCTTGCGCTTACGGAACATGCTCCGAAAATGCCGGGAACGTGCGGGTTGTTTTATTTTCAAAACCTGGATGTCGTTCCAAGAAAATGCGGAGGAATTCGCCTCTTAATGGGAGCGGAAGTAAATATAATGGATGAAACAGGCAGGATCGACCTTCCGGAAAGTACCTGCCGTGATCTGGATATAGTTATTGCGAGCATTCATCCGCCATGCTATGGGATGGGGCACACAGAAGAGGAAAATATGAGAGCATACGAGGCTGTGATGAAGAAACCGTATATTAACATTATCGGGCATCCTGATGACGGTCGTTTTCAGATTGATTACGAACGTCTTGTGAAGATGGCAAAAGAGACGGGAACGCTTTTGGAAGTAAATAATTCTTCCATGAGACCGTCAAGCAGCAGAAAGGGAACTCGTGAAAATATTCTTACAATGCTTGATCTTTGTAAACAGTATGATGTTCCGGTTACGACAGGCAGTGATGCACATGTAGATGTAGATGCAGGCAATTTTACTTATGTAAAAGAAGTGCTTAAATTTTGCGATTTTCCGGAGGAACTTGTTGTTACGACAAAATTTGATGTATTAAAACAATATTTGAATATGAACACTTTCGGTATGTAGGAGAGAGCGGACTTTTGTATGCAGATGAAAGGGATAAGGTACTTTTGTAAAACTTTATAAATTTAACTGATTAACGTATGGACTTCAAGAATTTAATGTGCTAAAATATAACAGTGCTTGAAATAATTGCTGTGGATGCAGAGATTGCTCGGATATATGCCACGGTGTTGAAAAGGAGAAGTTTATATGAGTAAAAAAATCAGGACAGAGGCAGTTGACTATCTTTTTGAAGCGATTCTCAGTCTGAAAAATAAAGGAGAATGTTATACTTTTTTTGAGGATATTTGTACGATTAACGAGCTGCTGTCTCTGTCACAGAGATTTGAAGTGGCAAAAATGCTCAGAGAGCAGAAAACTTATCTTGAAATTGCGGAAAAGACAGGCGCTTCAACGGCAACGATCAGCCGGGTGAACCGTTCTCTTAATTACGGCAATGATGGATATGACATGGTTTTTGAAAGAATTGATAAAAAATAAAAAAATGCCGGAGCGTTCATGCGTGTCCGGCATTTTTAATACGTACTTTTGTACTCGTCAATCTTCTTTTTGAGCAGAAAGTTCGTCTATGATTTTCTCTATCATAACTTTTTTCAAATAGACGTCAAAGCTTAAAGAGCAAATAAATGCAAAAAGACGAAGTTCTTTTTGATCGGCGTCATCTTCTATATTTGAAAAAGCAGAGAATGAACTTTCGTATGCTTCTTGAACGGATTCGGAAAGCGGCTTGATACGGGATTTTTCAAGCTTGCAAACTTCGGTATACAGTTCGGAGAGGCTAAGCGCCGCCTCGTCTGAAAAATATTTGTCCCGCAGAGGAGCAAGTACGGTTTCAATATCTTTGATAGAAAGAATGCTTTTAAAGTAGTAAATAAATATAAGAAGAAGTACATGTTCTTTAGAATATTTTTTCTTGACGGACGGAGGAAGAAGATTATTTTTTGAGTAGTTGTTTATCATTGTTTTTGTCAAAATCTTATCTTCGTCACGGCGTTTTGTTCCGGCAAGATGTTCGTCCATAAAAGTTGTTACCTGATCCATATATAAATCAATATTCGGTATTTCTTCCGGTTTGATGTAATCAATACGTTTTAAGTTTTCTGTTATGCTGTTTAACAGATCTGTCATGTCTATTTTCATAATATCACCTCGATATCCTTATTATATAGTAGTGAAAACTAGATGGCAAGTCTTTTCTAAACCTTTATTAACCGGGATTTCCCATCGTTGTTTTTGTATAAAAATGTAGTTATCAGCCGTTTTATCAGGAGTGCGCCTTGATAAATGATAACGATATGGAAGCGTTTGGCATGGGATAAATGAACGAAAAAAGAAGGTTGACTTTAACGAAAATATGTTCGATAATAAGAACAATACACACTCGTTATTTGAACTAAATATTTTACGGGTAATTGAGAAAAAGAAAGATAAGGAGCATATAAATGGCTGTATATGATACGTTGAATAAACCTCAAAAGGAGGCTGTATTTCATACGGAAGGTCCGCTTTTGATCCTGGCGGGAGCGGGTTCGGGAAAAACAAGAGTTTTGACTCACAGAATTGCATACCTGATTGAGGAAAAGGGAGTGAATCCATGGAATATTCTTGCCATTACGTTTACAAATAAAGCGGCGGAAGAGATGCGTCAGAGAGTAGACAGCCTTGTCGGGATCGGAGCAGAGAGTATTTGGGTCAGTACGTTTCATTCCATGTGTGTACGGATCTTAAGAAGATACATAGATCGTCTCGGATATGACAACAGATTTACGATTTATGATACGGATGATCAGAAGACGCTGATGAAAGAAGTATGTCGTAAGACAGATATTGATACAAAGCGGTTTAAAGAAAGGATGCTTTTATCGGTAATTTCTTCTGCTAAAAACGAGATGATCCTTCCGGAAGAGTTTGAATTGAATGCCGGAGGAGATTTTGTACAGCTTAAGATCGCAAAAGTCTATAAAGAATATGAGGCGCAGATGCGGGCGAATAATGCGTTGGATTTTGACGATCTGCTTGTAAAGACAGTTCAGCTTCTGGAAACGCAGCCTGATGTGAGGGAGAATTATCAGGAACGTTTCAGATATATCATGGTTGACGAATATCAGGACACGAATACCGTACAGTTTCGGCTTGTCAGCCTGCTTGCGGGAAAGTATAGGAATTTGTGTGTGGTCGGCGATGACGACCAGTCGATCTATAAGTTCCGCGGAGCTAATATACGAAATATTTTGGATTTTGAAAAAGAATTTTCAGATGCAAAAGTAATTAAACTGGAACAGAACTACCGCTCTGTCGGGAATGTATTGGAAGTTGCGAATAGTGTGATCCGCAACAATAAAGGCAGAAAAGAAAAGACTCTTTGGACTGATAATGAAAAAGGGGAGAAGATCCGTCTGCGGCAGTTTGATACGGCATATGACGAAGCGCAGTTTATTGCAGAGGATATTAAGGACGAAACGGCACAGGGAGCAAATTACAGTGATCATGCAGTTTTATACCGAACGAACGCGCAGTCGCGTCTTCTTGAGGAAAAGTTTGTCGCGATGAATATTCCGTATAAGATTGTCGGAGGCATCAATTTTTATTCCCGAAGAGAGATTAAGGATATTTTGTCATACTTAAAAACGATTGATAACGGAAAAGACGATCTGGCTGTGAGAAGGATTATTAATGTTCCGAAACGGGGGATCGGTTTGACAACGATTAATCGGATTCAGGAGTCGGCTGCTGCGAGAGGAATAGGGTTTTATGATGCCCTTTCAGCTCCGGACCTTATTCCCGGGATCGGACGCAGCGCATCGAAACTTGATTCATTTGCAGCTTTGATCGAATATTTTAAAGGAAGATCGGAAGAGAGCGGGGTGACAGATCTTCTGACGGAAGTGATCGAGAAGACAGGGTATACGGAAAGTCTGGAAGCGGATGATCCTGAGGAACTGGAAGCAAGAGTGCAGAATATAGACGAACTTGTCAGTAAGGCGGCCGTATATGAGGAAAGCTGCAGTGACAGAGGAGAAAGACCGACGCTGAGCGGTTTCCTTGAAGAGGTGGCTCTTGTCGCTGATATCGACAGCGTAGCGGAAGATCGGGATTACGTGATCCTTATGACTCTTCACAGTGCGAAAGGTCTGGAATTTCCACATGTATATCTTGCGGGAATGGAAGACGGATTGTTCCCAAGTTATATGTCGATCAGCGGAGATGATCCGGAAGAGTTGGAGGAGGAACGAAGACTTTGTTATGTGGGCGTGACCCGCGCTGAAGAAAAATTGACTCTTACCTGCGCGCGTATGCGTTTGGTCAGAGGTGAGAGACAATATAACAGTATGTCCCGTTTCATTAAAGAGATGCCTTCTGCATTGATTGATACAGGAAAGCGAGAAGGCGGTTTTTCTCAAAATGTTTCTTTGGGAGAGAAGAGGACGTATTCGTCCGAGGTCAGTGGATACAAAAGATCTGCGTATGCTCAGAAACCGGCATTTGCCGCGATCCAAAAGGGGAGCGGACTGATGGCGAAAAAGTCGGAGGGACTCTCTTACGGAGTCGGAGATCGTGTACGGCATGTAAAGTTTGGAGACGGCACGGTGACAGATATTAAAGAAGGCGGAAGAGATTATGAAGTGACGGTGCAGTTTGATACGGCAGGAGTCAGAAAAATGTTCGCTTTGTTTGCAAAACTCACAAAAATATAGATCGGAGGACAACAGCGTGAAAATAGGTTCACATGTCGGAATGAGCGGGAAAGAGATGCTGCTTGGCTCTGCAAAAGAGGCGGTATCTTACGGGGCGGATACATTTATGTTTTATACGGGAGCGCCTCAAAATACGAGGAGGAAAGAAATCGGAGAATTGAATATTGATCCTGCATGGGAATATATGAGGGAGCATGGGATTCGGGAGATCATTGTTCATGCTCCGTATATTATTAATTTAGGCAATGCGGTAAAGCCGGAAACATTTTCTCTTGCGGTTGAGTTTCTCGCAAAGGAGATAGACCGTACGGTAAGCTGCAGAAGCCATACGTTGATTCTGCATCCGGGAGCCCATGTAGGAGAAGGAGTCAGCATAGGAACAGAGCAGATCATAAAAGGACTAAACGAAGTTCTTACGCAGGATATGGATTGTTGTGTGGCGTTAGAAACAATGGCGGGGAAAGGATCGGAGATCGGTCGTACGTTTGAAGAATTAGCCAGGATTTACGACGGGGTAAAATATAGCGATAAATTGAGAGTTTGTTTGGATACATGTCATACGAGCGACAGTGGGTATGATATTATTCATCATTTTGATGATGTGATAGAAGAGTTCGATCGTATTATAGGAAAAGATCAGATTGCCGTATTTCATATTAACGACAGTAAGAATGTTCCAGGCGCTGCAAAGGACAGGCATGAGAACATCGGATTCGGACATATCGGTTTTGAAGCGATCAATTATATCGTTCATCATGCGGACTTTAGGGATGTTCCGAAAATACTTGAGACGCCATATATACCATCTGTGGAAAATCCAAAGAAATCATATGCTCCTTATAAATATGAAATTGAGATGCTTCGGGCAGGGAAATTTGATCCTGATATGAAAGAACGGATTGTAAAAGAGCATGAAAAAAGCGTCTGAACGGAGTCGAACCGTCGCACATGCCTCCGGAGGGCATTGCTCTATCCACTGAGCTACAGACGCATCGTTGTGTTAAACAACTTTAATTATCCTAGCATAAAGTAAGCAAAATGTAAAGTGTTTTCAAGTTGTTTGTTGCCGTGAAAACTGATACATGTTAGAATAGCATTCATATGATAAAGAGTTTCTATATAAAGGAGTGTGGAAAAATTGAAAACAATGTTGGAATTGATCACAACGGAAATGGAAGCGGCTTTTGAAAAAGCCGGTTATGATAAAGAACTTGCAAAAGTAACTCTTTCAAATCGTCCCGATTTGTGCGAATATCAGTGCAACGGCGCGATGGCAGGAGCAAAGAAATATAAAAAAGCCCCGTTTATGATTGCGGAAGATGTGGCGGTATATTTAAAGGAAAGTTCTTATTTTGAGACGGTAGAAGTTGTAAAGCCGGGATTTATCAATCTGAAACTTGCTCCGCAAAGTGTTGCGGATTATTTAAATCAAATGTCAGAAACAGAAAAACTCGGAGTAGAAGAAGCGGAAGAACCAAAAACGATCATGATAGATTACGGCGGACCGAATGTTGCGAAACCGCTTCATGTAGGACATCTGCGTTCTGCAATTATCGGCGAAAGCGTAAAACGGATTACTCGTTTTAAAGGAAACAAAGTGATCGGTGATATTCATCTGGGAGACTGGGGATATCAGATGGGACTTATCATCACGGAATTAAAGAAACGCAAACCGGAGCTGCCGTATTTTGATGAAAATTTTACGGGAGAATATCCGGCGGAAGCTCCGTTTACGATCGGCGAACTGGAGGAGATATATCCGACAGCAAGTTCATATGCAAAAGAAGACGAAGAATACAGGAAAGAAGCGTTGCATGCGACATATTTGCTCCAGAACGGCCACAGAGGATACAGAGCGGTTTGGAATCACATCATGAATGTTTCGGTTACAGATCTTAAGAAAAATTATGAGAGACTGAATGTAGAATTTGATCTTTGGAAAGGCGAGGCGGACGCGCAGAAATATATACCTGATATGGTACAGATGTTAAAAGAAGAAGGCTATGCGCGTTACGACGAGGGCGCTCTTGTGGTCGATGTTCAGGAAGAGTCGGATAAAAAAGAAGTTCCTCCGTGTATGATCTTAAAGTCAGACGGAGCGGCGCTCTATGATACGACAGATCTTGCAACACTTGTACAAAGGGAAGAAGATTATCAGCCGGACGAAGTTATCTATGTAGTAGATAAACGTCAGGAACTTCACTTTACACAGGTGTTCCGCTGTGCAAAAAAGACGGGGATCGTGAGCCCGAATACAAGATTGGAATTTCTCGGATTCGGTACGATGAACGGGAAAGACGGAAAACCGTTCAAAACCCGTGAGGGCGGCGTTATGCGTCTTGAAAATCTGATCCGCGAAATTAACGATGAAATGTATAAGAAAATTATGGATAATCGTACAGTGGAGGAAGAAGAAGCGAAAAAGACGGCCCGCATAGTCGGACTTGCGGCAATTAAATATGGAGATCTGTCGAATCAGGCAGGCAAAGATTATATATTCGACGTAGACAGATTTACTTCATTTGAGGGAAATACAGGTCCGTATATTCTTTATACAATCGTGCGTATTAAGTCCATTTTGGCAAAGTATAAGGAAAACGGAGGAAGCGCAGAGAAACTTTCGATCTGTCCGTCGGGAAATGTATATGAGAAGGCGCTTATGCTTCAAGTCTTGAAGTTCAACGATGTGTTTGAGGCAGTATGCGAAGAGACTGCTCCGCATAAATTGTGCGCTTACATTTATGAGATCGCGAATGAATTTAATAAGTTTTATCATGAGACGAAGATCCTCTCCGAGGAAGACGAAGAGAAACGTTCCGGTTATATTGCGCTCCTCGGACTGACAAAGCGCGTGTTGGAGACGTGCATTGACCTGCTTGGATTTGAAGCGCCGGAAAGGATGTAATGGAAAAATGACGGAAAAACTGTTTTATAAAGACAGTCATCTTTCAAAGTTCGATGCAGAAGTTCTTTCGTGTGTCAGAGCAAAAAGGCAGCAGGTGAAGGATTCGTTTGGCAGGCTGGACGGAAAAGCAGGCGAATATTATGAAATAGAACTTGACAGGACAGCCTTTTTTCCGGAAGGCGGAGGTCAGTATGCCGATACGGGAGTGCTATATATGGCAGACGATGATACGTGCGGCTTGGATGAAACGGCTCGAAAGAAAGTTCAAGTGCTCGATGTCCGTGAAAGGACCGGGCGTATCTTTCATATAACGGACGGTTTCATTGAAGCCAAAACTGCGGTGAAAGGAAGTATCGACTGGGAAGAACGCTTTATGAAGATGCAGCAGCATACGGGAGAGCATATCGTTTCAGGGCTGATCCACGCCGCATACGGGTATAATAATGTCGGCTTCCATCTTGGCAGTGAGGACTGTACGATGGACTTTGACGGTGAGATCACAGAAGAGGAACTTCGCCGGATCGAGGCGGAGGCAAATAAAGCTGTGTGGAAAAACCTGAAAGTATTTACGCATTATCCGAAGAAGGAGGAACTGTCTCAGATAGAATATCGGAGTAAGATCGAGATCGAGGGGCAGGTACGTATTATAGAAATTCCGGGGTATGACTGCTGTGCCTGCTGTGCTCCTCATGTGACGTATACAGGAGAGATCGGACTGATCAAGCTGGTTCAAGCGCAGCGTTATAAGGGCGGAGTGCGGATCACTATGCTGTGCGGAGTCCGCGCGTTTTCGGATTATGTGAGAAAGGAAGCGCAGGCAAAAGAAATTTCCAGGCTTCTTTGTGCGAAAGAAAATGAGATTGCAGATGCGGTTGCGCATTTGGCAGAAGAGACGAATCAGCTGAAATATGAACTTGCAGAAAAAGAGCGGCGCCTAGTGAAAGCGTATGCGGACATGATTTCGGAAAGTAAAGATGCAGTTTGCATTTTTACGGAAGAATTCGGCGGTGATTCCATGCGTATGTTGATGAATTATGTTTTAGACGCAGGGCATTGTATTTGCGCAGTGTTCTTTGGAAATGAAAAAGACGGGTATCGATATGTGTTGGGAAGCCGTCAACAAGATGTACGTGAAATGGCGAAAGAGTTTAATAAAAGATTCGACGGACGCGGCGGCGGAAAACCCGAGATGGTTCAGGGAACAGTCCGAGGCGAGAAAGAAGCGATCGAGCGATGGCTGATGAAATATGAGTTTGTTTGTATATAGGAAACAGTGAATGGTAATAAATAAAGAAAAATGATACAAAACATTTGAAATGTTACAAAAATATTAAAAAGTGTTGAAAAAATGCGGGTGATTTGTTATTATTTATTCGATAGTGAATCGTAAAATAAGAAGAAAAACCTGCATTTTTTTGATTGGCATCTATTACAGTACAAGTTTCCGACAGATGTTTTTCATTTTTTTAATTAAGTTTGTTGAAAAGCGGACGGTTGTGTTGTATGATGCTGTTATGTGGGGAAATAGATAATAAAATGAGGAAAGGTGGCAGTATGAGATTAAAAAAGGTACATAGCACATTTCTGACGGCGGCTTTGGCTTGCTCATTAGCAGTGACGCCTGTGTTTGCAAATCCGGCAGAAGATGCGGAGAATTTGAAAAATCAGAAAACAGAAGCGGAAAGCGAGCTTTCTAATCTTCAGACGCAGTTTGATACATTGATCCAAAAGGCGAATGAACTGGAACTTAAGCTGATTAAGACAGGTGAGGCGATTATTCAGGCGCAGGCAGATCTGGAAGCTGCGGAAGAAAAAAAAGAAGAACAGTATGAGGCGATGAAAAAGCGGATTAAGTTTATGTACGAATCCGGAACAGGCAGCGCTACAGTCGAGAAAGTTATGACATCCGGCGATATGTCGAGCATGCTCAGTCAGGCAGAGTATTCGCAGAAGATGCATGAATATGATCGTGAACAACTGAAAGAATATACAAATACAGTAACAGAGATTGAAAATTTGCAGAAGACACTTGAAGAAGAGCAAAAGAATCTGGAAGCAACGGAAAAAGAGTACGAGGCTGAGCAGGCGACTCTGACCGAGACGATCAATTCTAAAAAAGATGAGATCACCAATTTGGACGGCATGATCCAGGAAGCTGCAAGAAAAGCCGAAGAGGAACGAAAAGCAGAGGAAGAACGCCGCAGACGGGAAGAGGAAGCAAAGAACAATGTGACTCCGGAACAGCCGGTGACACCTTCCAATCCGAATAACGGAAGTTCAGGCGGTTCAGGAGCGGCGCCGTACGATCCGGTAACGGGAAATGTTATTGTAGACCGTGCATATGGATGTATCGGACTCCCTTATGTGTGGGGAGCGACAGGACCGAACTCTTTTGACTGCTCGGGACTTGTAGGATATTGTCTGACAGGCGGTTATGGACGTGTAGGAACAACGTATACATTTATGGGATGGCCTCGCGTCAGTGATCCTCAGCCGGGCGATGTATGTACGAACTGGGATCATTGCGGTATTTACATTGGAAACGGTATGATGATCCATGCGCCTCAGCCGGGAGAGAATGTTAAGATAGGACCGGTACAGGCAGGAATGGTTTATGTTCGTCGCTAGGCGTACAAAGTCAGTCGGTAAGTTATGATAAGATGTATAAAATCAAGTGAATAATACATAGGTCGATCGCAGGAGTTGTGAATTTTACAGCTCCTGCTTTTTTTAATAGATTTCATTTTTAAGGATTGACAGAGAAAAAAGATAGGTGTATAGTAAAAGCATAACAATTAAATAAATGCTTAATTGTTGAAATAAAAAGATTTTAAAAGAAAAGAGGTATTTAATATGAAAAAGACTTATAAAATTGAAGTAGATTGTGCAAACTGTGCGAATCTGATGGAAGATGCGGCGAAAAAGACCGGCGGAGTAGAAGATGCGGTGGTGAATTTCATGACACAGAAAATGACTGTACAGTTCGAGGATGGGCGAGAGCCGAAGTCGGTTATGAAAGATGTGCTGAAAGCCTGCAAAAAAATAGAGCCGGATTGTGAAATTGAATTTTAAGAAACTTCTCAAAGATTGAATGAAAGTGGCTAAAAAGAAAAAGGAGCGCCCGATATGCTGATGGCAAAGGGCGCAGATTTATATATAACATATGAACGAATGAACATATGTGTATATTAAATAGCGAGGAGGATGCAAGGTGTAATGAGTAAAAAACAGAAAAAAATGTTGACGAGGATCATGGCAGCGGCATTTGGTGTTATTCTATTGAATTTTGTACCTGTAACGGGAATTTTGCGGTTCACACTTTATTTAGCAGTATATTTAGTCATAGGATACGATATTTTGAAAAAGGCAGGCAGAGGTATTTTGAACCGGCGCATGTTTGACGAGAATTTTCTGATGGCAGTCGCAACAATCGGAGCTTTTGCTCTTGCCGTCTATTCAAAAAGCGGCGATTATAACGAGGCAATCGCGGTAATGTTGTTTTATCAGATCGGAGAGTTGTTCCAAAGTTATGCAGTCGGGAAAAGCCGCAGAAATATCAGTGCATTAATGGATATCCGACCGGATTATGCAAATGTAGAATGTGACGGGAAACTGGAAAAAAGAGATCCTGATGAAGTCGGAATAGGAAGTATCATCGTAGTACAGCCGGGTGAAAAAGTTCCGCTTGATGGGATTGTCGTCGAAGGAAGCTCCAGTTTAAATACAAGCGCTTTGACAGGAGAAAGCCTTCCGCGTGATGTGCGTCAGGGAGAAGAGGTGATCAGCGGCTGTATTAATATGACGGGAGTACTGAAAGTTCGGACTACGAAACAGTTTGAAGAATCAACGGTGTCTAAGATTTTGGAACTTGTGGAAAATTCCGGTTCCAGGAAATCAAAATCCGAACATTTTATCTCCAAATTCGCCAAAGTGTATACTCCGGCAGTTTGCTACGGGGCATTGGCGCTGGCACTCTTGCCTCCGGTAATAGAGATGGTCTTTCTCGGACAGGCGGCTCAGTGGGGCGTGTGGATTTACAGAGCTCTTACATTCCTTGTGATTAGTTGTCCCTGTGCACTTGTGATCAGTATTCCTCTTAGCTTTTTTGCGGGAATCGGCGGGGCAAGCAAAGCAGGAGTGTTGATCAAAGGCTCTAATTATATGGAAACATTGTCTCAGACAAAATATGTTATGTTTGACAAAACAGGAACTTTAACAAAAGGCGCTTTTGAAGTAAGCGCGGTTCATCACAATGAACTGGAAGAAGAAAAATTATTAGAATATGCGGCGCTTGCAGAATGTGCGTCATCACATCCGATCAGCAAAAGTCTGCAAAAAGCATACGGAAAGGAAATTGACAGAAACAGGGTTTCGGATATCCGGGAAATCAGCGGTCATGGGATTACAGCCGTCGTGGACGGTCATGAAGTTGCGGCAGGTAACGACAAGCTGATGAAAAAACTCGGTTTGAAGTATCATGAATGCCATACGGCAGGTACGATCATCCATATGGCGATTGATAAAAAGTATGCAGGGCATATCGTGATTTCCGATGTTGTGAAAGAACATTCCAAAGAAGCGGTTGCGGAATTGAAAAAAGCAGGGATCAAAAAAACAGTCATGCTTACCGGGGATTCGCGGAAAGCTGCCGAGCAGACGGCAAAAACTTTGGGAATCGATCAAGTGTACAGTGAACTGCTCCCCGGAGATAAAGTACAAAAAGTAGAAGAACTGCTCTTGGAAAAAGAAGGAAAAGAAAAGCTTGTATTCGTAGGTGACGGCATTAATGACGCACCGGTACTGACTCGGGCGGATATCGGAATTGCAATGGGGGCAATGGGATCGGACGCGGCAATCGAAGCGGCAGATGTAGTGTTGATGGACGATGATCCGTTAAAGATTTCCAAAGCGATTAAAATCTCTCAAAAATGTCTGAGAATCGTATATCAAAACATTATATTTGCTTTGGCAATTAAATTTGCCTGTCTTGGACTTGGCGCTCTTGGAATTGCAAATATGTGGTTTGCGATCTTTGCCGACGTAGGGGTTATGATCATTGCGGTCTTAAATGCAGTCAGGGCGCTTAGAGTTCAAAATCTATAGATCTGAGTTAAATTTTGATTTATACGTCTTTGTTTATGCAGGAAATATCCATGATCTTTTCGATCATATGATGAAGCGTTTGTGTTTTTTTCGAGTCGACGGCACGGTAATATGTTTCTTTTCCGTCCCTGCGGGATTCGATCAGACCGCTTGAACGAAGCAGACGTAAATGATGCGCGACGGCAGGACTGCTCATTTCCATCATAGAAGCGATGTTGATAACACATTCTTCGCAGTGGCACAAGATCCAGAAGATGCGGATGCGGGTAGGATCGCTTAGTTGTTTAAATATATCTGCGGTCGTCTGAAACTCTTCAATATTCGGTAAATGACTCATTAACTGAGACATTGACTGATTGTGCCGATGGGGCAATGTATAATGTTCCATAAGAAAACTCCTTTCGGACATAGTTTGTATAATATATTTTTTGGAAATCGGGAAACCCGGCGTCTCTGTGCGCCGGGTTTTTCAGCGATCATAAAAAACTGCCCTTTTTAATATTATAAATTTTTAGGTACGATCTCCAGCCAATATCCGTCAGGATCGGAAATGAAATAAATCCCCATCCCCGGATTCTCAAAACAGATGCATCCCATCTCTTTGTGTTTTTCGTGTGCCGCATCAAAATCATCGGTTTCAAATGCAAGATGGATCTCGTTATCTCCCAAATTGTAAGGGCGGTCCATATCCCGAAGCCATGTCAGTTCGAGTTTGTGAGGAGTTGTCGAGTCACCGAGATAAACAAGTTTGAAGCTGCCGTCGTCAGCCTCTTTTGTACGTGTGACAGTAAGACCGAGAGCTTCTTTATAAAATCGCAAAGATGCATCCAGATCGTAGACATTTAAGTTGTTGTGGGCAAAAGTAAAGTTCATAATGCTCCTCCTTATCATTTAATCATAGTTTTTGATATTACATTCATAAAGACAGTTCCGATAATATAAATACGGAAAAGTTATTTTTATGTACGGTGTATACCGATTCAGCTTAGTATAACACAAAATGTTGTCACAGAGTGTATATTTGTGGTAAAATATAAAGGATTTTTACAGAGAGGTAAAAGACGATGGAACGAGGTTTGATTCATATTTATTGTGGAGACGGCAAAGGAAAGACGTCCTCAGCCGTCGGGCTGGCGGTCAGAGCTGCGGGTTGCAAAAAGAAAGTGCTTTTTGCACGTTTTCTTAAAAATGAGAATTCGGGAGAATTAAACATTCTCGACAGCATTTCGGACATTGAAGTTTTACATCTGGAGAAATCTTACGGTTTCTATAAAACACTGACAGAAAAAGAAAAAAAAGAGGTAAAGAAGCTATATGAAGCTCTGTGGAATGAGGTCTTGAGAAAAGTTTCCGGCGGATCTTATGACGTACTTGTTATGGATGAATTTATGGCGGCATACCGGTATGGATTGATACCAAACGAGGAAGCTCTTTGTTTTCTGGAAAAGAAACCGACAGGTCTGGAAGTTGTCTTAACAGGACGGGATCCTGACCTTCGCCTTGTAGAGAAAGCGGATTATGTATCTGAGATCTGCAAGGTGAAACACCCTTACGACCGGGGAATCCGGGCTAGAAGAGGGATTGAGTATTAGTCGGGCTCGGCATACGTTTGAAAGATAAACAGATAGAGAAGTATAGATTGCTCTTTGTACCGGACTTTAGATAAGGTTAGGTTACTTTGAGATATCTGTGAGGAAGTCAGGTGAGAATCCTGCACAATACCCGTTGCTGTATTGGAGGAGCGGTATTCCATATTGCCACTGCGGAATAAGATTCTGTGGGAAGGCGGAATATTTGCATCGATCCCTAAGTCAGAATATTCACTTTCAAATGAGTCCGTAGATTACGGGATTATGATCAAGGAGAGGAAAAAACATGTCAAAAAAAGAAAAAATCTTACTAAAGGCATCTATCGTGTTTGCGGCGGTATTTGCCATAGTCCCGGCAGCGAATGCAATGCATATTATGGAAGGGTATCTTCCGGCTAAATACTGCGTTGCTTGGGGCGTCGTCTGCCTGCCGTTTCTGATTGCAGGATTTATTTCATTGAAAAACAAAGTAAAAGAAAATAGAAGAAATTTAACGCTGATCGCAATGTCGGGAGCGTTTATTTTCGTTATTTCATCGCTTAAGATCCCTTCTGTTACAGGGAGTTGTTCGCATATGACAGGAACAGGGCTCGGCGCGATTTTGTTTGGACCGGCATCTGTGAGCGTGCTCGGTGTCATTGTATTGCTTTTTCAGGCATTGCTTTTAGCTCACGGAGGTTTGACAACACTTGGAGCAAATACATTTTCCATGGCGATCGCAGGACCGGTCGTCTCTTTTGGAATTTATAAATTATGTCAGAAAATAAATGTAAACAGAAGAGTCGGTATTTTTTTGGCTGCATTTTTAGGAGATCTGTTTACATATTGTGTGACAAGTATCCAGCTTGCTTTTGCCTATCCGTCTGAAGCGGGAGGCGTCGGAGCGTCGGCTGTTAAGTTTCTCGGAGTATTTGCGCCTACACAGATTCCGCTTGCCGTGATAGAAGGTATCCTTACAGTTGTCATTGTGATAGGTCTGGAAACATATGCAAAACCGGAATTAAGAAGTATAGGATTTTTCAAAAATAAAAAGGGGGAGACACAAGATGAGTAAAAACAAAAAAACAGTGATTTTATTATTGATCGCCGCTGTTTTAATCGCCGTTGTTCCTCTTTTCGTTTTAAAAGAAGCAGAATTCGGCGGTTCTGATGATGCGGGAAGCGTGATGGTAGAAGAAATTCACGGAGAATATGAGCCGTGGTTTACTCCGGTTTTGGAGACTGCGTTAGACAGAGAACTGCCCGGAGAGATAGAAAGTCTTATTTTCTGTATTCAGACAGGGATAGGCGTGGGAATCATCGCATTTATAATGGGACGGTTCGTGGAACGTAAAAAATGGACGGATAGTCTGGGCGATAATGCTTTTGAAGTTTTGAGGGAAAAACAAAAGTCATAGGAGAATAAAAAGGAGCGATGAATGATCATTATAGATAAATTGTGTTACCGGTCAAAATTAAGATATGTCAGTGCGGCAGAGAAGTTACTGTATGCCGTTTCTTCTCTTATGATCTGTGTTTTGACCCGCTCCTATGCGGCGGCTTTGATCGTATTTATCGCAAATGGAATTTTGACGGTAGGAAAGGGGAAGATTCCTCTTTCCTGCTATGTTCGACTGCTGATGATTCCGATCGTATTTTTGATCGTCGGAACAGGAGCTGTTTTTTTAAATCTATCGAAAGTTCCTATGGATGCATTTGCCGTGCCGGTCGGGGAAATATATATAACGGCAAGCCGTGAATCGGCTTTTTGGGCAGTCAATTTATGTATCACGGCGCTGGCGGCAGTGACATGTCTTTATTTTCTGTCGTTGAACACAACGATGACAGATATACTGGGAGCGCTCAGGAAAATGCATATGCCGAGGCTTCTGATTGAGTTGATGATGTTGATCTATCGTTTTGTATTTATTCTTCTTCATACTGCGTCTGCAATTATGACAGCACAGGAGGCAAGACTTGGAAATAGAGATTATCGGACACAGCTTCGTGCATTCGGAAAGATGCTGACCGCTTTGTTCTTTATTTCTTTGAGAAAAGCAAATGCGCTGTATGATGCAATGGAAGCAAGAGGGTATGACGGAACAATCAATGTGCTAGAAAGGAACACTCCGGCGAAAAAGAAAGAAATGATATTGTTGGCTGTATTTGAGCTTGTTTTGATAATTGTAGCTGCGGCGGAACGGATGATATGATGGATAAAATGAAAGATATGAAAACAAAAAAGAGAACATTGAAAAAGGAAGAAAAAAAAGAATCAGAAACGGAATATGTGATTCGTGCAGAAAATGTAGATTATACATATGAGGGAAGTAAAATAAAGGCATTGGATCACTTGAGTTTGAACATTCGTAAAGGGAAAAAAGTCGCGGTTATGGGAGGAAACGGCTGCGGAAAATCTACTTTTTTTCTTTGCCTGAACGGGATCAGAAGACCGGAATCCGGAAGGATTTTTATAGATGGAAAACCGATCGAATATACAAAAAAAGGACTTTTAGATGTCAGACGAAAAATCGGGATCGTATTTCAAAATCCGGATGAACAGCTTTTTTCTGCAAGTGTTTATGAGGAAATCTCTTTCGGGATATTAAACATGGGGGCGGATGAAGAAACTGCCGAAAAGGCGGTCAGACAGATAATCGAGGAACTGGGGCTTTCTGCGTTTCAGGAAGAGCCGACTCATGCTTTAAGCGGAGGACAGAAAAAACAGGTTGCGATTGCAGACATTCTGGTTATGCATCCTGAAGTGATGATTTTAGACGAACCTGCGGCGGCGCTTGATATGAAACATACGAAAAAAGTGAATGAGATGATCGAGAGGCTGACGGAAAAAGGAATTACGGTGCTGATCGCAACACATGATATAGAGTATGCCTGTGGATGGGCAGATGAGATTGTGCTTATGCATGAAGGAAAAGTGATACGCCATGCAGAGACGATGGAAATTTGTCAGGATGAGGAAGCATTGAAAGAAGCAGAATTGGAAATACCGACAGTCATTCGTATGTATCGCAAATTAACAGAGAAAAAAATCTTATCAGACAAAGAAGAGCCTCCGCGCACATGGGAAGAACTGGAGTCAAGGCTTACTTGATCTGAAAAGTTTGAAATAGAAAACATCAAAGGGAATTTAAGAAAACAGGGAAATAATAAAATAAATAAAAATGAGAGGAGATGTAAAATGAAAAAAGGAATTCTGGCAGTCAGTTTCGGAACAAGTCATATTGACACGATGGAAAAGACGATTGACGTGCTCGAAAAGGAGTTTGCAAAAACGTTTGAAGAAGCTGTTGTATACAGGGCGTTTACAAGCAATATGATTATAAAAAAATTAAAGCGCACTGCAAATATAAAGGTGCAAACAGTAGGCGAAGCTTTAGAAAAAATGGCGGCAGATGGGATCGAAGAAGTTATCGTTCAGCCGACTCATGTGATCAACGGGATAGAAAATGACCGGATGCTGCAAGAAGTCATGGAACATATGCACCTGTTCCGAAAAGTATATGTAGGGAAACCGCTTCTTAGTTCTGTGGAAGATTATAAAAAAGCAATTCATGCCGTGATGGAAAAAACGGTGATCGGCGAAGATGAAATGCTCGTTCTGATGGGACACGGAACAGATCACCATGCAAATTCCGCATATCCTACGTTAGAGTATACGTTTCACTCGCTTGGATATCAGCAGGTTCTTGTCGGAACAGTGGAAAGCTTTCCTGATTTGAGAAATGTAATGGCAAAGCTGGAAATATCGGGCAGAAAAAAAGTCGTACTTATGCCGTTTATGTTTGTTGCCGGAGATCATGCAAAAAATGATATGGCAGGAGAAGAAGATTCATGGAAAAGCGAGCTGGAGGAAAAAGGATATGAAGTCCGGGTTATTTTAAAAGGACTCGGAGAATTTGAAGGAATCAGAAAAATATTCGCAGAACATATCGAAGAAGCGGAAATGTAAGAACAAGCTAAAAAGAATAAAATAAAAAACAGGAGGAAATACAAATGTTAGAAGCAGGAATGAAAGCGCCGGAGTTTGCATTGCCGGATCAGAACGGAAAGGTACACACATTGGAAGAATACAAAGGGAAGAAAGTGATCTTATATTTTTATCCGAGAGACAACACTCCGGGATGTACAAAACAGGCATGTGGTTTCGGAGAATTATATCCTGAATTTTCAGAAAAAGGAGCGGTTGTGCTTGGAGTAAGCAAGGATAGCGTCGCATCTCATAAGAAATTTGAAGAAAAATACGGTTTGCCCTTTACACTTCTTTCAGATACAGAGTTAACATGTATTCAGGCTTATGATGTATGGAAAGAAAAGAATATGTACGGAAAGAAAACAATGGGTGTTGTCCGCACTACTTATTTGATCGATGAAGAAGGTGTGATCGAGAAAGTGTTCGGTAAAGTAAAAGCGGCGGAAAATCCACGGCAGATGCTGGAAGAATTGTAAAGCATATCAGGAGAATAGCATAAAATGAAACAGGAGATCGGGAGGAACCGGTCGGGACTTCGGCTTGGATATACGACAGGAAGCTGTGCTGCCGCAGCGGCAAAAGCTGCTGTGGCGATGCTTCTTAAAGAAGAAGAGATTACTCATGTGAAACTGATCACTCCGAAAGGGATCGAGCTGTATTTGGAAGTAGAGTCAACGATCAGAACTGCGGATTATGTGCAGTGCGCTGTTGAAAAATACAGCGGCGATGATCCTGATGTGACAGATGGGATGAAAGTATACGCAAAAGCTGAGAAGATCGAGTCATTTTTAAAAGAGGAAGAAGCGGAAGAACGCTGTTTTGAAATCAAAGATCATATTGTTCTTGCCGGAGGAGAAGGAATCGGCCGGGTCACAAAAGCAGGATTAGAGCAGCAGACAGGCTTTCCCGCGATCAATAAAATACCTCGCAGGATGATTGCCGATGCGGTAGACGAAGAGTGCCGTCAATACAAGTACGGTGGGAAAATAAAGATTACGCTGTCTATTCCGGGCGGGGAGAAGATCGCAAAGAAGACGTTTAATCCGAGGCTTGGCATTGTAGGAGGCCTGTCTGTTCTTGGAACGACAGGCATCGTAGAGCCGATGAGTGAAAAAGCGCTGACTGATACGATATGGCTGGAAATGAAAATGTTAAAAGAGACAGGGTATGACAGGTGTTATGTTGTTCCGGGAAATTACGGAATGGATTTTTTACGTGAAGAACTCGGCGTGGACGAAGAAGTAACAGTAAAATGCAGTAACTATATCGGAGATACGATCGACGATGCAAAATTACTCGGGATGAAGGGAATTCTATTTATCGGTCATATCGGAAAATTTGTCAAACTGGCGGCAGGAGTAATGAATACCCATTCAAGACAGGCAGACTGCAGGATGGAAGTGTTGGCGGTACATGCGGCTTTAGAAGGGGCAGATTCGCATACGGTGCGTTCGGTCATGGACTGTGTGAATACATCGGAGGCATTAAGAGTACTCAAAGAATGCGGACTTCTCGAAAAAGTAATGGAAAGCGTAATGGAGAGAATAGAATTTTATCTGACAAACAGAGCAGGGGAAGCGTTGGATATTGCGGCTGTTGTTTTTTCAAATGAAGAAGGGGTTTTGGGGAAAACCTCGAAAGCAGACAGTCTGTTTGAGCAGACAAGTCGTTTTGTCAGGCAAAAGAAAGGAAGATAACGAGGCTATGAAAGGAAAGTTTACAGGCGTTGGAGTTGGGCCGGGAGATCCGCAGCTTCTGACATTAAAAGCATTGCATGCGATACAAGAAAGTGATGTTGTCGCGATTCCCGTATCAGACAGCGGTTTGAAAAAGCCGGGTGAAAACGCAGATCCAAAATATATGCAGCAGTGTACGGCTTATCAGATCGTCAGACAAGTTTATTCGCAGATCGGGGAAAAAGAGGTGATCTTTCTGCCTATGCCGATGATCAAAGACAGGGAGAAACTGATAGAGATTCATGACGAAGACGCGGCGTTTACCGCAGAGAAGTTAAATGAAGGAAAGGATGTTGTGTTTCTTACGATCGGAGACCCGAGCATTTATTCTACCTGTATGTATATACACAAAAGACTGAAAAGGATGGGATATGAAACAGAGTTGATTCCCGGAATCCCTTCTTTTTGCGCGGCGGCGGCTCGCCTTGACATTTCCCTTTCAGAAAACAGCGATGAACTGCATATCATACCTGCTTCCTACGGAGTAGAAGAAAGTATGAGGCTGCAGGGAACGAAAGTATTTATGAAAAGCGGACGGAAAATGGCGGAAGTGAAACGTTTTCTTGTCGAGAACGCTTTAGAGGCAAAAATGGTGGAAAACTGTGGTATGGATTCGGAGAAGCTTTATTTTTCGACGGAAGAAATCCCCGAACAGGCGGGATATTATTCGTTGTTTATCATAAAAGATGAAAGCGAAACTCAGCGGAAAGATCGGAGAAAAGATTAAAAAAGTAAAGAGGCTAAGAAAGCGAAAGGAAAGAGAAAGATGGTCACATTTGTTGGAGCAGGTCCGGGTGCAAAAGATTTGATCACTGTGCGTGGACAACGCCTTTTAGAAGAGGCGGATATTGTTATTTACGCAGGATCGCTTGTGAACCCGAAACTTCTATATGGCTGTAAAGAAACGTGTGCAGTTTACAATAGTGCGAAGATGACACTGGAAGAAGTGCTGGAAGTGATAAAAGAAGGTGAGACTCAAAGAAAGAACATTGTCCGGCTTCATACAGGCGATCCTTGCCTGTACGGGGCGATCAAAGAGCAGATGGATGAGTTGGAAAGACTTGGGATCGGATACGAAGTGTGCCCCGGCGTCAGCTCTTTTTGCGCGGCAGCAGCTGCGCTCGATGCAGAATATACACTTCCGGGAATTTCACAGTCGGTTGTAATTACCCGTATGGCAGGAAGAACGCCGGTTCCTGAAAAGGAGTCGATCAGAAGTTTTGCGGCTCATGGCACAACAATGGTTATTTTTTTAAGCACAGGGATGCTAAAAGAACTTTCCGAAGAGCTGATCAGCGGAGGATATGAACAGGACACTCCTGCCGCGATCGTGTATAAGGCGTCATGGCCGGAGGAAAAAGTACTCAACTGTACGGTAAAAACATTGGCGCAGACTGCAAAAGAGGCAGGCGTAACGAAGACGGCGCTTATTGTAGTAGGCAGGGTTTTAGATGGAAAGTATGAACGGTCAAAATTATATGATCCGACATTTACAACAGAATTTCGGAAAGCATCTTCTCATGTTGGAAAGGCAGAAAAGGAGAATACTAAAGAATGAATAAAATATATGTTGTAGGACTCGGCCCGGGAGCAGGAGATCAGATGACAGTACAGGCAAAAAAAGTTCTTGACGCATGTCCGGTCATTATCGGATATACGGTATATATTGATCTTGTCCGTCCTTTATTTCCGGAAAAGCAGTTCTTGAGCACTCCGATGCGAAAAGAAGCCGACCGCTGTAAGATGGCGTTTGAGGAGGCAAAAAAAGGCGTTGACGTGGCAATGGTATGCAGCGGTGACAGCGGGATTTATGGAATGGCAGGTCTGATTTATGAGATCGGGAGAGATTACCCTGAGATCGGGATTGAGATTGTTCCCGGGATCACGGCGGCATCAGGAGGAGCAGCCGTTTTAGGCGCGCCGTTGATGCATGATTTTGCAGTGATCAGTTTAAGCGATCTCCTGACTCCGTGGGAGCTGATCGAGAAGAGACTTTGCGCCGCGGCAGAGGCTGATTTTGTAATCTGTCTTTATAATCCGTCCAGCAGGAAGAGAGCGGATTATCTTGAGAAAGCCTGTGAGATCATTCTAAAATCACGGTCGGAAGAGACGGTGTGCGGTCTTGTGAAAAATATAGGAAGAGAAGGCGAGTTATATGAGATCATGACTCTTAAAAAGCTGAAAACAACACAGGCAGATATGTTTACGACTGTTTATATCGGAAACTCAAATACGAAAGAGTTAAACGGGAAAATGGTAACTCCGAGAGGCTATAAAGATGTGTGATAAAAAAAGAAAAGTATCTTTGATCGGGATTGGGACAGGCGGAGTAAAAGAAATGACCGAAAGAGCGAAAGAAGAGATCCTTGCAAGCGATTGTCTGATCGGAGCTTCACGGATGCTTGAAAGCGCCGCATGTTTTTTAGAGCAGAAAAAAGATATAAAACGGCGGGATATGTTAAGTGAATATCGGTGGGACTTTATTTTTTCTTATGTAAAAGAGCATGAGGAGTGCAGCCGGACTGCGGTTTTGTTTTCCGGTGATATCGGGTTTTACAGCGGAGCAAAAAAACTGGAAGCGGCCCTTTTGCATTCAGAGATCGATTGTACGGTTGAATTGATTCCGGGGATTTCATCTGTTGTTTATTTTGCCGCAAAACTCGGTGTTTCATGGGACGATGCAAAGATCGTAAGTCTTCATGGAAATGAAACGCTGTTTATACAGACGGTAGATACGAACAGAAAAACGTTCTTTCTTCTTGGCGGAAAAGATGCGGGAGAACGACTGCTGAACGCACTTTTGGAGTATGGAATGGGAGAACTGTTCCTTTCGGTCGGAAGAGATCTTTCTTATGAAGATGAAAAGATCATAAGGAAAAAAGCGGCAGATTTTCAAATAGAAGAAGTGCGGGGGTTATGTACTGCATTGGTGGAAAATGAGAATCCGGCAAAGCGGCGTGGTCCGCATATCCGTGACGATGCGTTTGTCAGAGGAAAAGTTCCAATGACGAAAGAAGAAGTGCGCGCCGTCAGCATCGCCCGCATGGAGCTTACAGAAGATGCGGTTGTGTATGACGTCGGCGCCGGAACCGGCTCTGTATCTGTGGAGGCGGCTCTTTCAGGTGAGCAGATAAAAGTGTATGCCATTGAAAAGAATCCGGAGGCGGTGCTTCTTTTGGAAAAAAACAGGAGAAAATTCAGGACGGACGGAATCCGGATCATAGAAGGAAGCGCGCCGGAGGCGCTCGTGCATTTGGAACCGCCGACTCATCTGTTTATCGGAGGAAGTTCCGGTAATTTAAAAGAAATATTGACTGTTGTGAAACAGAAAAATCCAAATGTAAAGATTGTGATCAGCGCTATATCGCTTGAGACAGTCCGGGATGTGATGGACGCGGAAAAAGAAGGGTTACTGACCGATATGGAAGTTACACAGATATGTGCGTCGCGTTCTCGTGTTCTGGGGCAGTATCATATGATGACAGGAATGAATCCTGTCTATATTATTTCAGCAGGAGGAAAGGAAGATGGCTTCGGGAATTTTGATCACGGCGATCTCCAGCGGAAGCGGGAAAACAGCGGCGGCGTGCGCACTTATGGCGGCATATCAGGCTCAAAATAAAAAAGTATCATCCTGTAAATGCGGACCTGACTATATCGATCCGATGTTTCATAAAGAAGTGCTTGGCGTAGATTCAAAAAATCTGGATTTATTCTTTTCTTCGGAAGATGAGCTGAGAAAAGAATACGCAAAACATGCGGCAGATGCTGAACTTGTTATAACAGAAGGCGTGATGGGATATTATGATGGGATGAGACTGGATTCTGTTACGGCAAGCTCATATGATGTAGCAAGAACACTTGACATTCCCGCAGTATTGATTCTTCCTTGCAAAGGGGCGGCGCTTTCCCTTTGTGCTGTTGTCAGCGGGATTGTATCCTTTCAAAAAGACAGCAATATTCAGGGGATCATTTTAAACCGGGTGTCAAAAATGTTGTATCCCAGGTTGAAGAAAATGCTGGAAGATCATTTGAAATCAGAAGGGTATGATATTCCCGTATTAGGATACATTCCGCAGGATGAAGCGTTTTGTCTGGAAAGCCGTCATCTAGGCCTTGTTACTCCGCAGGAGATCTGTCATCTGAAAGAACAGATGACAAAGGCAGGAAATATTGTGACAGAGACGGTTGATCTTGACAGATTGTATCAGATCGCACAAGGGGAACAGAAAGCAAATAGCCCGGAAAAAGGGCAGATCAAGCAGAATATGCGAAACGGGCAGAGCCGGGAGCCGTTTCAATGCGATATGGAAAAGTATAAAAGCTCAGACGACGGCAAGGTTCGGGTCGGGGTAGCAAAGGATGCGGCGTTTTGTTTTTATTATAAAGAAAATTTAGAACTTCTGGAAGAAAGCGGAGCAGAACTTGTGTTTTTCAGTCCGTTGAGAGATCAAAAGATTCCCGAAAATATTTCCGGTTTGATTTTCGGGGGAGGTTACCCGGAACTTAACTGTAAGGAACTGTCCGAGAACAATTCTATGCGTCGGTCGGTAAAAGATGCGATCAGAAGCGGAATGCCCTGTCTGGCAGAGTGCGGCGGTTTTATGTATCTTCATGAGGAGATGGAAGATGAGAGGCATATTGTATGGGAGATGGCAGGAGTTTTGAACGGCAGGACTTATCCGGCGGGAAAGCTTGTGCGTTTCGGCTACGTGGAGTTAAGTCATGAAAAGGAACAAAAGGAAAGCTGTTATCTGAAACAAGGAGAAGTGATCAAAGGGCATGAGTTTCATTATTGGGACAGTTCGGATAACGGAGAAGGTTTAACAGCAGCGAAGCCGGATCGAAGAACGTCCTGGAAATGTGTTCATACAGAAGGCAGTTTGTTTGCGGGGTATCCTCATTTATATATGCCGTCCTGTCCGCAGTTTGCAAAGCGTTTTACAGATCAGTGCAGACTGTTTGCCAAAGAAAACGAAGCAAATAAGAAGAAGCAGAGAAGGAATCATATGTCAGAAGACAGGAAAAATATGAAAGAACAATCAGAACCGGAATTAGAAAAAGTGACAAAGCGGCTGAACGAATATCTTGAACAGATCTGTCCTCCGGATCAAAAGGCGGCGGCGCAGGCAAAAAAGCGATGGAAACAGATCGCAAAGCCTTTATTTAGTCTTGGGAAATTGGAGGATGCCGTCACGAAGATTGCGGGAATGAAAGGAAGTCCTGCGTACAGTTTGGACAAAAAAGGTCTTGTCATCATGTGTGCGGATAACGGAGTGGTAGAAGAAGGCGTTACACAGACCGGGCAGGAAGTGACGGCTGTTGTCGCCGAAAATTTTACAAAAAGCGAGACAAGTGTATGTAAGATGGCTCAAATCGCGGGAGTGGATCTGTTTCCGATCGATATCGGGATGGTGTCTGATGTGCCCGGTGTTACAAAGAAAGAATATAAAATTGCACCTGGTACAAAAAATATGACCCGGGAAGCAGCCATGACGAGGACGGAAGCAATCCGGGCAATCCTTACGGGAATTGAGATTGTGGGAATGTTGAAGTCGAAGTCATATGAAATTTTGGCAACAGGAGAAATGGGGATAGGAAATACGACGACGAGCAGTGCGGTTGCATCGGTATTGACGGATATTCCGGTAAAATTAATGACAGGAAGGGGAGCGGGACTTAGCGCAGACGGATTAAGACGAAAGATTGCCGCAATCGAAAGAGCAATATCGCTTCATGCCCCTGATCGGGGTGATCCCATCGATATAATCTCAAAAGTGGGCGGTTTTGACATTGCAGGTCTTACGGGCGTATTTCTCGGAGGAGCAATCTTTCGTATCCCGATCGTCATTGACGGTTTTATCTCTTCTGTGGCGGCGCTTTGTGCGGCTCGTCTTGTTCCTGACTGTATCGGTTATATGCTTCCTTCGCATTGTTCGGGCGAACCGGCGGCGTCAAAAGTATTGGATGAACTTGGACTATCGGCGCTGCTTGACTGCGGGATGTCTCTCGGAGAAGGAAGCGGAGCGGTCGCCGTAATGCCTCTTTTGGAAATGGGGTTGTCCGTATATAAAAGCATGAGTACGTTTGAGGAAATACGAGTAGAACAGTACGAAGAATTAAAGTAAGGGCAGGTGTGTTGTAAGAGTGGATAAGATGTATGAGGAGACAAAAAGAAAATGAATATGCTGAAATCTTTGATAATTGCATTGGCTATGTATTCAAAACTTCCTGTTCCGAATATAGATTGGGATGAAAAAAATATGAGGTATGCCATGTGTTTTTTCCCGGTCGTAGGGGTGATTATAGGAGCGCTGGTATTCGGCGCAGGTCAGCTGATTCTGCGATATACAGAGTGCGGAAAACTCTTTTTTGCGGCGGTAATGACGATGATACCGGTCGCTGTGACAGGGGGGATTCATTTGGATGGGTTTGCGGATACGATCGATGCCGTCAGTTCTTATAAAGACAGAGAGAAAAAATTAGAGATTTTGAAAGATCCTCATACAGGAGCGTTTGCAGTGATCGGTCTGTGCGCCTATTTTCTTATTACGGCAGCTCTTTGGAGTGAAGTGAATCTTAAAACGCTGTCTCTTGCCGTATGGATGTATCCGATATCGAGAGCGCTGAGCGGACTTTCAGTCGTAAGTTTCAGATCAGCGAAAAGCAGCGGCTTGTTGAGAACATTTCAAGAGAGGGCGGATAGGAAGAGGACGCGGATCGTCTTATCTATATGGCTTATGTCTTTGGCAGCAGGAGCAATCTATATTTTTCGTGTTCAGGGTGCAATAATTGTAACGGCCGCGCTGCTTGTATTTTTCTATTATTATAAAATGAGTTTTAAACAGTTCGGCGGAATTACCGGAGATTTGGCGGGATATTTTTTACAGATATGTGAACTCGTCATGCTGACTGTTGTCGCCTTTTTGGGAGGAATATGTTGAAAATCATGTTAATCCGGCATTTTGCTACGCCGGGAAATGAAAAAAGACAGTATATCGGAAGTACGGATGAAGTGTTGTCGGAAAAGACCGCTTTTTTAAAGCGGAGTTATCCCATACCGGAATATATTATCGCAAGCCCCATGAAACGTTGTGTACAAACGGCAAAGCGGATTTGGGGTACGGATTTATCAGGGTGTCCTATCGTTTTGGAACCTTTGATGAGAGAGTGTGATTTCGGACAGTTTGAAGGAAAAACATATGAGCAGCTGAAAAAGAACGCCGCTTATATAAAGTGGCTGAAAAGCGGAGGGATAACGGCGTTTCCGGGAGGAGAGGATCAGGAAGAATTCCGAAAGCGCTGTGTGGAAGGAATGAAAAAACAGGTCAGATTTTTGATTGCCCGACATGTGAAATATGCGGCGTTTGTCGTTCATGGCGGTACGATCATGGCGGTGATGCACGCTCTTTACGAAGAAAAAAAAGATTTTTATAACTGGCAGGTGGAGAATGGAAGCGGTTATCTTGTATCTGTATCGGAGAAGGAATGGGAGAATGGAATTGAACTGCTGAAAAATGCGGAGAAAAGGAGCGGAAGATGATGTCGTTGGCTGCTTGTGTGACCGGATTTTTTTTGGATCGTCTGTTTGGAGATCCGGTATGGCTGTATCATCCGGTGAGAATGATCGGAAATATGATTTCATTTTTGGAAAAGAGACTGAGAAAAGAAAATGATAAGAAAAATATGACGGCAGGAGGGGTCTTATGGATTATTGTAGCGATCCTTTCGTTTGGGATTCCGTTTGCGGGACTGAGGGTGGCGCAGAATATCCATCCGTTGATCTGCTTTTTCTTAGAGTCGTTTTGGTGCTATCAGATCTTTGCGGCAAAATCTCTGAGTGAAGAAAGCAAAAAAGTGTATTACTGTTTAAAGAGAAATGATATGAAGGAGGCGCGAAGAGCGGTTTCTATGATTGTCGGGAGAGATACGGAAAACCTGACCGAAGAAGGTGTGACAAAGGCTGCGGTTGAGACGGTAGCGGAAAATACATCTGACGGAGTGACAGCTCCTCTTCTTTATATGATGCTTGGAGGAGCGCCTCTTGGGTTTTTATATAAAGCGGTAAATACGATGGATTCTATGCTCGGGTATAAGAATGAAAAATATTTGTATTTCGGGAAAATACCGGCGAAGATGGATGATGTATTTAACTTTATTCCTGCCCGTGTGACGGCGATGTTTATGGTATGTGCAAGTTTTCTTGCGGGATTAGACGGGAAAAATGCATGGAGGATATATTTGCGTGACAGACGAAAACATGCAAGTCCTAATGCTGCCCAGACAGAATCGGTCTGTGCCGGAGCGCTTAGAATCCGGCTCGCCGGAGATGCAGTTTATTTTGGGAAAGTTTATAAAAAGGAGTTTATCGGAGATGATCTTCGTCCGATTGACCCGGAAGATATTATAAAAGCAGGGAGATTAATGTATGTTACGGCATTGTTAATGATGTTTGTTTTCGGAGGAATAAAATTATGCACTGTACTCATCATGTGATCTTTTGCCGGATTTTCGTCAGATAAGACAAAAGAAGGAGACTGAATATGCAATATACACATGGAGGCGATATATATACATATGGAGAGATGATTGATTTCTCCGTAAATATCAACCCTCTCGGTCCGTCTAAAAAAGTGATCGAGGCGGCGAAAAGAGCGCTTTTGCAGTCAGCGGCATATCCGGACTGTAAATGTAGGAAATTAAGGGAAAAACTGGCAGACAGGCTTCGGGTGGACGAGAGGATGTTTGCATTTGGAAACGGGGCGGCAGAACTGCTCTATACTCTTGTCCTGGCAGAAAAATCGAAGAAAGCTCTCCTCCCCATTCCCTCGTTTTCAGAATATGAGCAGGCGTTAAAAACAGTTGGATGCGAAATAAAATACTATCAAACGAAAAAAAATAATGGTTTTTGTATAGATTATGATTTCTTAGAAGAACTAACAGAAGATGTGGATATCATTTTTTTATGTTCTCCTTGCAATCCGTCGGGGAAAAAAACGGATATCGAACTCCTAAAAGAAGCCGCAAAACGATGTGAGCAGAAAAAGATTCGTTTTGTGTTGGATGAGTGCTTTCTTGAATTTGAAAAAGAGCCGGAAAGTCTTTTTGATAAAATAAACATCGTTCATTATCCTCACTTGTTTTTGCTTCGGGCTTTTACGAAGACATATGCGATCCCGGGGATCAGGTTAGGGTATGGGTTGACATCTGATGAAAAATTGTTGGAGAATATGGAGAAGATGCGCCAGCCGTGGAATGTGTCGGTGATCGCCCAGGAGGCGGGCATAGCGGCGCTTGATGAAAAAGACCGGGTAGAAAAAATGCGCCGTATGATACAGATAGAACGGATGGAGATAGAGAAACAATTAGATATATTAAAAATTGATTTTGTTTCTTCAGATGCTAATTTCATTCTTATATATAGTGAAATCAATCTGTTTGAAGAACTTTTGCAATACGGGATCTTGATCAGAGACTGTGCAAATTACCGTGGACTTGAAACAGGGTGGTATCGGATAGCAGTGAAGCAAAGACATGAAAATGAACAACTGCTGAAAGCATTGAAGGAGATTATAGAAAGAAACAGACAGGAGGCGGACATAGATGGCAAAACCGATCATGATACAGGGAACGATGTCGAATGTAGGGAAGAGTGTGCTGGCAGGCGCTCTTTGCCGCATCTTGAAGGAGGACGGTTATAAAACAGCTCCCTTTAAATCACAGAATATGGCATTAAATTCCTATATTACAAAAGAGGGACTGGAGATGGGAAGGGCGCAGGTAATGCAGGCAGAAGCGGCAGGAATCGAGCCGAGTGCGGATATGAACCCGATCCTTTTAAAACCGACAAATGATACAGGATCACAGATTATCGTCAGAGGCAGACCTTTCGGAATGATGTCTGCGTCTGAGTATTATAAGCGGAAAAAAGAATTTATTCCTTCGATTATGGAATCATACAGAAAATTGGACGAAACGTATGATGTCATTGTGATCGAAGGAGCGGGAAGTCCGGCGGAGATCAATTTAAAGAAAGACGATATTGTCAATATGGGGTTTGCGAAAATGGCAGATGCTCCGGTACTGCTTGTCGGAGATATTGACAGAGGCGGTGTATTTGCACAGCTTGCGGGAACGATGCTCCTGCTTGAGGAAGAAGAAAAAAAGCGTGTTAAAGGAACGATTATCAATAAATTTCGCGGAGACGTATCGATTTTAAAACCCGGACTTCGGATGTTGGAAGAAAAGATAAATACTTCTGTACTTGGAGTTATCCCGTATTTTCATCTTGATATTGAAGATGAAGACAGTTTGACAGAGCGGTTTCGGAAAAAGAGCAGATCAGGTCTTGCAAAAATCGCGGTTATACGTCTTCCCAGGATTTCTAATTTTACGGATATAGCTCCGCTTGAAGCAGTGGATGAACTCGACGTGTCCTATGTGTCAAACATTTCTCAATTTGGAGATCCTGATGTTGTGATCATCCCGGGAAGCAAAAATACGATCAGCGATCTTTTGTGGATGAGGCAAAACGGTTTGGAAGGGAAAATACTGCGCCATGCGGCAAAAGGAGGCATCGTATTCGGTATTTGCGGAGGATATCAGATGCTCGGACAGTCGATCAGCGATCCGACGGGGGCAGAACAAAAAGGAACGGTTCGCGGGATGGGACTTCTGCCGGTGACGACAGTGTTTGAACAGGAAAAAAGAAGGACAAGAGTTTCAGGAAGGTTTGCCAAAGTAGGCGGAGCGCTTGCAGAAATGAGCGGTGTATGTTATGAAGGGTATGAGATCCATATGGGGAGAACGGTTTTGTCCAAGGGGACTGTTCCGCTTGTCTATATGGAAGAGGAAGGAGAACAGCGGCAGGACGGAGCGCAGAGCGATCATGTATATGGCTGTTATATGCATGGGATTTTCGATATGTCTGAAACGGTCAAAACATTTTTGGCGGCAGTTTTAAGAAAAAAAGGAATAGATCCGTCGAAAATTACAGTGCGTGACAGAAACGCATATAAAGAAGAACAGTATGACCGGCTTGCGTCAATAGTAAGAGAGAACCTGAACATGGAGGCTGTGTATAAGATTATAGAGAAAGGAAACGAAGCGTCATGCAGTCTGTTATCAGAATAGGGAGCAGAGAAAGCAGGCTTGCGGTAAAGCAGGCGGAAATTATAAAAGATCAGATTAGGCGATGTGACCAAACGATTTTAGTTGAGATCATCACGATGAAAACGACAGGGGATAAGATCCTTGACAGGAGTTTGGAATCTGTCGGAGGAAAAGGACTTTTTGTAAAAGAATTAGATCAGGCTCTGGCAGACGGAAGGATCGATCTTGCCGTTCACAGTCTAAAAGATATGCCGATGGAAGAATCTTCTGAATTTCCGATTCTTGCATACAGCAGACGGGAAGATCCAAGGGATGTGCTTATTTATAAAAGTGAAAAAAAAGAACAGGGAACAGAGGAAGGGTCTATACTCACAAAAACAGGCGCTGTTATAGGAACTTCCAGTAAAAGGCGCATGATACAGATTCAGAAATTGTATCCGAATGCAGTGTTTCAAGGAATCCGCGGAAACATACAGACAAGACTTAGTAAATTAAACAAAGAAGAATACGATGCGGCGGTGCTTGCAGCCGCCGGGGTGAAGCGGCTGAATATGGAAGCGGTGATCGGAAGGTACTTTTCGGTAGATGAGGTGATCCCTGCTGCGGGACAGGGAATTTTGGCAGTTCAGGGGAGAAAAGAATTTTTGAAAGATACAGTGTGGCGTCAATATGTGGATGATAAAAAGAGCAGAGTACAGGCTCTGGCAGAACGTAGTTTTATCCGTGTGCTTGACGGGGGATGCACATCTCCGAGTGCGGCTTATGCAAAAGTAAAGGGAAATGAATTGGAACTGACAGGACTGTATTACAATGAAAAAAGCGGACAGTATTTTGTGAAAAAGGCAGCTTCTTATATTGAAGACGCTTCAAGTCTCGGAGAAAGACTTGCCTTGACAATGAAAAAGCAGTTTGGGGAAAGGTGAGAAAGATGGAACAGAGTTTATATGGAAAGGTATGGATCGCAGGGGCAGGTCCGGGAGATGCGGGATTACTGACTTTGCGGACTGCGGAATTGATCGAAGAGGCAGATGTCATCGTATATGACGCTCTTTTAAGCGCAGAGATACTAAGCCGTATTCCGCGGGAAACAGAAACAATTTATGTCGGAAAACATGCGGGAAACCATCCGGTTCCTCAAGAAGAGATCAATCAGATTCTCGTAAGAGAAGCAAAAAAAGGGAAAAGAGTATTGCGTCTCAAAGGCGGAGATCCATTCGTGTTCGGAAGAGGCGGAGAAGAAATAGAGATACTTAGAAATGAAAAGATTTCTTTCGAAATTATTCCGGGAATCACTTCTTCAGTAGCAGTTCCGGCTTATGCGGGGATTCCGGTGACTCATCGAGATTATACCTCATCCTTTCATGTGATTACAGGACATACGAGAAGAGATGTAAAACCCGACATTGATTACGAGGCTCTTGTAAAATTAAATGCAACTTTGATCTTTCTTATGGGTGTGTCGGCAATGGAAACGATTCTGACGGAACTGATAAAAGCCGGAATGCCGGAAGATATGCCTGCGGCTGTGATAGAGCGGGGAACGACTGCGAGACAAAGGCAGGTGTGTGCGACTGTAAAAACATTAAAGCAGCAGGCAGATGAGGCGAAGATCAAAGCGCCTGCGATTATCGTAGTAGGAAAAGTGTGTTCTTTGTCAGAAGAGTTTCACTGGATAAAAGACAGGATTTTGGGAGGAAAGCAATTTTTGGTGACAAGACCGAGGCAGAATAGTTCCGCTCTGGCAAAACGCCTGCGAAATCTCGGGGCACAGGTGATCGAGATGCCGTCTATTCATACAGTAGCGATCGATCCGAATGAGAGGCTGAAAAAGGCATTAGGGGAAATTCAACATTCCGAAAAAGAGGAATGGTTTGTTTTTACAAGTCCTATAGGAGTACATGTATTTTTTGAACAATTAGAAAAAGAAGCATGGGATATGAGAAGGCTGCTCGCAGGAAAAGCACAGATAAAAATCGCGGCCATCGGTTCTGCGACGGCGGCTGCATTAAAAGAACACGGACTGTTTGCAGATATCGTGCCGAAGATTTATAATGCAGGAGAGTTGGGAAAAACACTTGCAGAAAATATTTCAGAGTATAGTGCGGTTACGATCTTTCGGGCAGAGGAAGGATCTTTAGAACTGCTTCCGCCTCTTATGGAAACAGGCGTCCCGGTAAACGATATTGCATTATATCGGACCGAATATGAAGTCTCCTCTTTACTTAGGCACAAGATAGAAAAGATGTTCCAAAAAGAGGAGATCGATGCAGTTACTTTTACAAGCGCCTCAACGGTAAAAGGGTTTGTCAAAGCAATAAAAAACGTAGAACTTCAAAATGTGTCTGCCGTTTGTATCGGAGAACAAACAGCGGCCGAAGCAAGGAAATACGGAATGAAGATTCAAGTCGCAAAACGGGCGGATATGGATGCAATGACAGAGAAGATTGTGGAATGTTTCGGAAATGTGAATTTTTAAAAATTTAAAATGACGAGCAGGTTATCCGGTGTGAAAATTATGGAAAGAAGGAATAATTATGTCGTTTTTAAACAGTAGAAAAGTATCATGGATTATCACAGAAGCATTTCGGTATAGATAGAATTCGGAAGGAAGAATAATGGGAAAAAATAAAGAAAAAACAAATGTAATGAGGATTTTAGATCAGAAGAAGATTGCATATGAAAGCTATAGTTATGTTGATACGGGAGCGGTAAGCGGAATTGAAGTAGCGGAAGTTTTGGGTGAAAATCCTGATATGGTGTTTAAAACTCTTGTGACGGTCGGAAAATCAAAAACGAATTATGTCTTTGTCATTCCGGTTAACTGTGAACTGGATCTAAAGAAAGCGGCACATGCCGTAAAAGAAAAAAGTGTTGAAATGCTAAAATCAAAAGAACTGCTTCCCCTTACCGGATATGTTCACGGCGGATGTTCTCCGATTGGAATGAAAAAACAGTTTACGACAGTGATACATAAAACGGCAAAAAACTTTGAAACGATGATTTTCAGCGGCGGCAAGATCGGATATCAGGTAGAACTTAGTCTGGAAGATCTTCTGAAAGTCATTCCGGCAAAGCTGGAGGATGTGACGGAATAAAACGGCAGAGCAAAGAAAAAAACAGGGTCTGAACAAGGAGGTGAAAGGGCAATGATGCGTTACACATGGAAAAGAATATTGACTGGGATAGTATCATTGTTCCTTCTTGCCACGGTCACTTTTTTTCTCGTAAGGCTGATACCGGGAAGTCCGTTTCAAAGAGGCGGCGTTTCGGAGCAGGTTGTGGAAGCTGTGGAAGAAGAATATGGGTTGAACGATCCGCTGATCGAGCAGTATCTGTCATATATGGGAAATCTTTTAAAAGGAGATCTGGGGATTTCTTATCAGGATCCGGGTACATCGGTGGAAGAGATTATCGGACGGGCAGCTCCGCTTACGGTGTCGCTCGGACTTTCGGCATTGATCGTATCAGTGATCGTCGGTACGGGATGCGGGGTGTTCTATGCCGCGTCGGAAAAAAGGGCAGTGAAAAAGGTAATCGGATCATTAGGAATGCTGGCGGCGGGCATTCCCGGTTTTGCCGCTGCGATTCTTCTGTTAATGGTATTCAGTGTAAAATTAAAATGGTTTCCTTCGTCGGGTTTATTTTCTTTTTCACATTATATTTTACCGGTTACGGCATTGTCGCTTTATCCGACGGCTGTGATCACCCGAATGACAGGACATGCATTGGATGAGGAGATGGCAAAAGATTACGTTCTTTTTGCCAGGGCAAAAGGATTGAAAAAGAGCAGGATCATTTTTACTCATGCGTTAAAAAACGCATGGTTTCCGGTATTGAATTATATCGGTCCGGCATCGGCGTTTCTGCTTACGGGAAGTTTTGCCATAGAGAGCGTGTTTACGATTCCGGGTCTGGGAAGAGAGTTTGTCATGTCGATTGCAAACAGAGATTATACTCTTATTCTCGGATTGACTGTATTTATGGGAACAGTTGTTATTCTTCTTAATTTGCTCACAGATCTGCTTGGGGCATGGCTTGATCCAAGTGTCAGAAGAGCTTACAGAAAGAAATAAGAAAAAACTTGTGTCAGGAACCGGCGGGAGGTGTGACAAAAATATGCGGAAAGAAAACAGAATAAGCAGTAAAAAAAGAAAGGGATATAGGGATGAAAAAGCGGCGCTTATCATCCTTTTGATCTGGATCTTTCTGGCAGTATGCGTACCTTTATTCGGGCCTTATTCTCCGACGGAACAAAATGCGGAAATACGGAACCAGCCAATGTCGTTGATTCATTTTTTCGGTACAGACGAGTTTGGAAGAGATAATTTTACACGGGTTTGGTATGGAGCAGGCATTAGTCTTGTGATCGGCGTGGGAAGTTCTCTGATCAATGGGATGATCGGTATTTTGTACGGTGCTGTAGCGGGGTATCGTGGGAAACGCATCGATATGATTCTGATGAGAGCAGCGGATGTGATTGCCGCGATCCCGTCGATTTTATATGTTATACTGATAACGCTCGTTATGGGACCGGGGATAAAAAGCATGATCTTCGGGATTTGTATTGCCGGCTGGATCGATATGGCGCGTGTCGTACGGGGGGAGATGATCCGTTTAAAAGAAACAGATTTTGCGGCGGCGGCAAAGATAGATGGTATATCGGGCATTCGGATTTTGTTTAGACATCTGCTTCCGAACGCACTGGGGATGATAGTCGTAAACTTCTTGTTTCTGATACCGCAGGCGATTTTTACAGAAGCATTTTTAAGCTTTTTGGGGGTGGGATTATCTGCGCCGACGGCAAGTCTCGGAACATTGATACAGGAAGGACGAGACAGGATGATTCTTTATCCGTGTGAACTTTTGGCGCCTCTTATTACGTTGTGTGTGCTTTTGGTCGTGTTTCATATACTTGCAATGGCGATGGAAAGAAGAGGAGGGCAGACAGATTGAATATGCTGGATGTAAGATCACTTTATGTAACGTATTTGTCTGAGGAAGAACGCGTTGAAGCTGTACGGGGGATAGATTTTTCGGCGGAAGAAGGAAAAGTGACGGGAATCGTAGGCGAATCCGGTTCAGGCAAGAGTACGGCAATGCTGGCTGTGATGGGACTTTTGGATCATAAAGCCGCTGTAGAGGCAGAGAAAGTGTCTCTTTTTGGAAATACTGTCAGAGCAGGAGACAATGCGGCCATTATTTTTCAAGATCCTTTAAAATGTCTGAATCCGACAGTGAAGATCGGCAGACAGATTGCCGAGACTGTGCGGAATAGGAAAAAATGTACATGGCGGGAGGCAAAGAAAAGATCGGAAGAACTATTGGATTCGGTTGGTATCCGCCACCCCAGGTTAAGGATGAAACAATATCCTTTTGAACTTTCCGGAGGAATGAGACAAAGAGTTGTTATTGCGATTGCCCTTGCCTGCGAACCGAATCTGATCGTGGCAGACGAACCTACGACGGCGCTTGACGCGGCGATGCAGGTCAGAGTAATCCGGCTGTTGAAAAAAATAGTAAAAGAAACAAATACAGCTCTTCTTCTTGTAAGTCATAATATGGGGGTGATCGCTGCAGCTTGTGATTACGTTTATGTTATGAAAGACGGAAAAATGATAGAGAACGGATGTGCAGATGATATTTTCTACAATCCACAGACTGAATATACAAAGAAACTTCTGTCTGATGCAACGGCAGAACAGCTTCTTGTAAAAGAAAAAGTGTTTGCTGCTCAGGAAAATCCGCTGTTTACGGTAAGACATTTGAAAAAGCGGTTTCAAAACGAAGAAGGGGTGAACGATGTGTCGTTTGATATTTGTGAGGGTGAAGTGTTTGCTCTTGCAGGAGAAAGCGGCAGTGGAAAAACGACGCTGGCAAAAATACTTACAGGGCTGGAACAGCCTGACAGTGGGGAAGTGTTTTGCAGGGGAGAAAGAGTAGATCGAAAAAACAGAAAAAGAAACAAAAATATGCATGGGAAAGTCAGGATGATATTTCAAGATCCGTATTCATCCCTGAATCCGTGCATGACGATAAACGAAATGTTGACGGAAACGCTTCGGGCGAAAGAAAAACAAATAAAGTTTGATCAAAAGGAAAGGAAAAAAGACCGGCAAAGACAGATAGAACAGATGCTTACGCGCGTAGGATTGAGTAGTTTAGACGGGAAACGGTATCCAAGAGAACTTTCAGGCGGGCAGCGTCAGAAAGCGGCAATCGCCAGGGCGCTCCTTTTAGAGCCGGAACTTCTCATTTGTGATGAAGCTGTTTCTTCATTAGATGCAGCGACAAGAACGCAGATATTGGATCTGCTGCTGCGAGTAGTAAAAGAAAAAAAGATCGCCTGTTTGTTTATTTCGCATGACATGGCGCTGATTCGCCGGATCAGTCACAGGACAGGCGTTCTCTACAAAGGAACACTGGCGGAATGCGCAAAAACCCGGGATTTATGCAGGGATCCGTGGCATCCGTATACGAAAGCACTTCTCGATTCGGTAATGCCGCCTGATCCGTTGAAGGCAAGAAAACAAAAAGTACCTGCAGTGCATGAAGGAAAATCAGAAGGAGGCTGTCCGTATTTCGGATCTTGCGGATATAAGATGGAAATGTGCAAAGACGCAGCCCCTGAAATGTATGATTTTGAAGGCAGAGCAGTTTCCTGTCACCTTTATTCCAAACAACAACGCGCCGGAAGAAATCCGAATTATAAGATGACATCTCAGATATAAAAAAGCAAAATTACGAAAACTACAGATATAGAAACGGACATCGGTATAGATGAATTGTTGCACAAAGAATCGGGAATCATGAAAATAGGAGATAAATAAAAGTGAGATACAGAAAAAATATAAAAGGCGGGGAAAAAAAGATTATAGATCAGAAGGCCATCCTGAAAACAGTGTCGAGAGGAACAGCTTTGTTTTTGGCGGCGGTATTGTTTGCGGGAAGTATCCTGACAGGGTGTGCAAGTACAGAAAAATCGTCAAAAAGCAGGAAAAACAACGGCAGTGCCGATCATGAGATTACAGTTGCGATCAACAGTGAAACCGGATCGTTAGATCCGGCAGGATCAATCGCTTTGACGTATCTTGCATATTCGGTAAGCGCTTTAGACGAACTGCTGACCTTTGATGAAAACGGAGAAATCGAGTACCGTGCGGCACAGTCTTACGAAGTAAATGAAGATTTTACAACGTGGACGTTTCATTTGCGAAAAGATGCGCTTTGGTCTGACGGAGGAGAAGTGACATCGGCAGATTTTAAGAATACGATCGTAAGAGCGTTAGACCCTGAATCGGGAAGCGGATATGCAGTTTATCTTTTTCCGATTTTAAATGCAGAAAAAATTTATAATAAAGAGGCGGATATAGAGACGCTGGGAGTTGAGCTTCCCGATGATAAGACGATTGTTTTTCATCTTGAAAAGCCGTGCGTATATTTTCTTGATCTTCTCCGGCTCCCGGTATATACGCCTTCCTGCTCGAAATATGCGGATGCTGCTAACCGTGGCTGGGAGAAAGATCCGAAGACGAGTTTATCAAACGGTCCTTTTTATTTGGCTGAATATGTACCGAATCAGTATTTTACGCTGAAAAAAAATGAATATTACTGGGGAAAGGACAATATCAGCTTAGAGAAGATCACCTATCGTTTTTTTGATGACACACAGTCTATGGCAGCGGCTTATGAAACGGGAGAAGTTGATGTGGCAACAGCGCTTCCTTCTTCGGTCATGGAATTATATGACGGAAAAGAAGATCTGTTTGTGACAGATCAGATTGCGACACGATATATTTATTTTAATCTGAATGTGAAGCCGTTTGACGATGTCCGTGTGAGGGAGGCGTTTAATCTTGCGGTTGACAGAGAAGAGTTGTGCAAGATTGTCGGAGAAGACACAGAGCCGACGTATAATCTGGTGGCAAAATATATGAAAGACAAAAATACGGGGAAATATTTTACGGAGGAGGCAGAACAGCCTTTTGAAGAAAATATAGAACGGGCACAGAAACTTTTGGCAGAAGCCGGATATCCCGAAGGAAAAGGATTTCCTGAACTGACATATAGCTATCCGTCTTTGGAACTTGACTCGGACACGGCGCAGGTTATCCGGGAACAGTTGAAGAAAAACCTCAATATAGAGATCAAGTTAAACGCTCAAGAATTACAGACAAATTACAGTATGCGTCATGCCGGTAATTTTGATCTGTGCCGGATGAACTGGACGGCGGACTTTTCTGATCCATACACATATCTTTCGATGCTTCTGTCGGATAGTACGTATAATTGCAGTGGGATCAAAAATGAACAGTATGATGAACTTGTCCGAAGATCGGATTCCGAAACAGATCCTGTAAAACGGTCTGCGCTGATGCATGAAGCGGAACAACTGGCAGTCGGAGAACAGTTTTATATACTTCCGCTTTACGCGATGAAGAGCGTTAATCTTGTGAACCCGAAGATCGAAGGAATTCGTCAGATTCCGGCGAGCGGCGCTTTGGAATATCGATATGCGAAAATCAGGACCGGTCATTCGGAGAAATAACCGGTCTGCACGCTGCAAAATATTTTCTGCTCACTGACAGAGGGAACATCCCGTAGAAGTAGCTGCACAGCCGCCGAGAGCGGTTTCGCGGTATTCGGCAGGAAGTCTCTTTCCTGCGGTATACATAGCGTCTAACATTTCGTCAAAGGGGATGAGTTGCCGGACTCCGCTTAAAACAATCTCGGCTGCGGTTAATGCGTTGGCGACACCCGATGCGTTGCGCATCTGACAGGGGCATTCCACAAGACCGCCGACAGGGTCGCATACAAGTCCGAGCATATTCATCAGTACGGTGGACGCGGCGTCAAGGCATTGCCGCGCAGTACCCTGCATCAGTTCGACTGCGGCAGAAGCGGCCATTGCCGAGGCGACTCCGACCTCTGCCTGACAGCCGCCCACAGCGCCGGCAACAGTAGCGTTGCGCATGGCAAGACAGCCGACGGCCCCTGCATTAAAAAGGACACGGATAATATCGTTGTCAGAGAAATCATATGTCTCCTGAAGCGCAAGAAGCAGTCCGGGAACGATTCCCGCAGACCCGGCTGTAGGCGCGGCAACGATCAGTCCCATAGAGGCGCTTGTCTCGAGGATTGACATGGAGTAAGTAATTGCCCGGCTTAATGGGTCTTTACAGATGCTTTTCCCGGAACTGAGATGTTCACTTAGAAGTTTTGCTTCGCCTCCGATGAGTCCGCCTATGGAATGTTTTGGATTTTCAACAGAGGAATGGGCAGATTCTTTCATGATCTGCCATGTTTTTCCCATCTGGTTTATAATGTCCTTTCGTGTTCTTTCCGTAAAAGTTTCTTCCCGTATCAGCATGATCTCTGAAATAGGACATTCGTTTGTTTCACATAATCCGATCAGCTGCTGTCCGCTTTTAAAATCCATTAAAATTCTCCTTTCTCATTCGGAAGTACGAGCATGACGTCATGTACATAAGGATTTTCTTTGATTCGTCCGGCTACTGTCTGAGGAACGATTCCGTCAGATTCGACGATGCTGTACGCCGTACACCCTTTTTCTTCCCGGTAAAGCTTCATATAAGCTATATTGACGTTCATTTCGCTTAAGCAGTTTGTGATGTGTGCGATCACTCCGGGTTTGTCCTGTTGAACGACGATAAGAGTGCTGTATTCTCCGGTAAAATCAACTTCCACTTCGTTGATTCTTGCGATTCGGATTTTTCCTCCTCCGACCGATTCTCCTCGAACGATGAGTTTTTGTCCGTTTTCGTCAGTCATATGGATGTCTACTGTGTTAGGGTGAATTTCGGTTTCTGTTGTATTTGCCGTAAACGAATACTGAAGTCCGCGCTCATCGGCGATAGAAAATGAATCCGGAATCCGTCTGTCGTCGGTTGAAAATCCCATGATCCCTCCGAGCAGGGCGCGGTCTGTTCCGTGGCCTTTATATGTGCGGGCAAAAGACCCGTAAAGAATAAAATCAGCTTTTTTAATGGCGGCGTTCGGCATCTTTCCTGCAAGAAGGGCGATTGCCGCAGCGCCGGCCGTGTGCGAACTGGACGGACCGATCATGTTCGGACCGAGCACATCGAATACACTGATAAATGACATAAAAGTTCCTCCTGTTCTTTTTGTTGACGCTCATATAGAGGTAGTATATCATGTTTTCAAATAAGAATGTGGGTTCAGAGAAGAAAAGATGCGTTTATTGTGTATAGAAAAGCTATCGGGAAAGAAAAAAGAAAGGTTTTAAAAATATGATGGAGTTAGTAACAGGAGGAAGCGGAAGCGGGAAATCCGCGTATGCAGAAGACAGGATCTGCGCATTGTATGAAGAATACCGTAAGACAGGAAAGAAGGAACAAAAGCTGTATTATATAGCGACGATGTATCCGTATGGAACGGAAACAGAAGAGAAAATAGCCGACCACAGGAGACGAAGAGAAGGAAAAGGGTTTCGGACTCTTGAATGGTATACAAACATTACGGAAAAGATCCATCAGTTTGAAGCGTCCGGGGAGGCGCTTGGATGTGTTCTTTTAGAGTGCGTCTCTAATTTGGCTGCGAACGAATTATATATGGAAGAAGGGGCGAAAGACGAGGCTGTCCGGGTTGTTGCGCAAGCCATGGCAATGTTGAAAAAGAAAAGTTGTCATCTTGTTGTTGTGACAAATGAAATCTTTTCGGAATCGGCAAAAGATTCGGAAGAGATGAGAAAGTATAAGTATATTATGGGAGAGATCAACAAAGAGCTTGCGAAGATGGCAGATGAAGTGACTGAAGTCGTCTGCGGAAGACCTCTCAGAAGAAAAGTAAAGACCGCGGAAGATAAAACTGCATGCGGGAATACAAGACGGAATGAAGGGAATGAAAGACAGATGAAGACGGCAAAGTGTGAAATGTCCTGCGGCAAAATGAAAAGAGGAATCAGGATCGTGACAGGGGGAGCGTTTCAGGGAAAGAAAAACTACGCGCAGTTATGCTATCCGGGACTGAAATGGAGCAGCGGAGCGGACTGTAGTTTCGAGGATGTCAAAACATGGGAGGCTGTAGATGGGTTTCATCTTTTTATATGGCGCTGGCTGAAATCAGGAAGAACAAAAGAAGAACTGTTAGAAATGATAAGCGAAGAGAGAGATCTTGTTATCGTGTGTGACGAGATCGGGTGCGGTCTGGTTCCGGTTGATGCGTTTGAGCGTGAGTACAGAGAGGCAGTCGGAAGAATTATGACCGGTTTGACTAAAAAGGCAGTTCGGGCAGACCGCGTGATCTGTGGGATCGGATATGTTATAAAATGAAAAGAAACACTGAAAACGATCAAAGAAAAGGAGGAAAAGAAGATGTTGACAGAGATAGAAAAGGTGCTTCCGTCGGAGATTGAGAAAAGAAGTTTTGAGATCATTGCGGAAGAACTGGGGGATAAGCAGTTGATTCCGGGAACGGAATCGATCGTGAAAAGATGTATCCATACGAGCGCTGATTTTGATTATGCGGATAATCTTATTTTTTCGGAAAATGTAGTTGAAAAGGCGCTAAAAGCAATCCGCGGCGGAGCGTCTATTGTGACAGATACACAAATGGGAAAAGCGGGGATCAATAAAAAATGTCTTGCCGGCTATGGCGGAGAGGTATATTGCTTTATGTCGGATGACGATGTGGCGCAGGCGGCAAAAAGAAACAAAACAACACGGGCGGCCGCGAGTATGGATAAGGCGGCAAAATTAGGGGAGCAGGTAATCTTTGCCATCGGAAATGCTCCGACAGCGCTTGTGCGTTTATATGAGCTGATCAAAGAGGAAAAGATCGCCCCGGAACTTGTGATCGCGGTTCCGGTCGGATTTGTCAATGTTGTACAGTCAAAAGAATTGATCTTAAGTCTTGAAAATACTCCGTATATTGTTGCGAGAGGACGAAAAGGCGGCAGCAATATTGCGGCATGTATATGTAATGCACTTTTGTACATGGGAGACGGAGGAAAAAGAGAATGAAAAAGCCGTATTTTCCGATGTTTGTTGATCTTTCGGGCAGACAGGTTACTGTAGTGGGAGGGGGCAGTGTTGCGCTTCGCCGATCGGAGACGCTGCTTTATTTCGGCGTGGATATTAAAGTGATCGCGCCGGAGATCAGAAGTGAGTTTTATCGTCTGGATTCCGAAGGAAAAGTTGTTTTGTGTAACAGAGAATATCAGGAAGGGGATGCAAAAGGAGCAGATCTTGTGATCGCCGCATCAAACTGTCGGGAAGTAAACCGCCGTGTGTATGAAGAGTGTCAAAAAGCACATATTCCGGTCAACACGGCAGACGACAGAGAGTTGTGTGACTTTTATTTTCCGTCTGTCGTATTGACAGAAGATATTGTCATCGGACTAAATTCCATAGATCACGATCCGAAGAAAGTGAAAGAAGCGAGAAAGATTATTGAAAATGTGTTTGATAATGAACGAGATTACCGTTCCTGATAATAAGATAAAGAAGGTGTTAAAACATTCTGTCAGCAGAAAAACTGCTGGCAGTTTCTGCATTGGCGACAGACTGAAGTGTGGATCCGTTCGATCCGTCGATGTTTCGGTAATAAATGTAAAAAGATAAAAGATATAAAAAATGAAAAAGAAACAGATGTATTATGTGTAAAATGTAAAAACAAAAGCGGTGCACATTGTTTTTGGTGATAAAAATAGACAAAAAATTAACAAAAAATAAGTAGAATTATGATATTTTGTATGATATGATATCTCTAATGGGCATTAACAGTAAGAATGGAGGTTGAAGAATGGCAGAGAAAAAGGCGACTGTTCCTTTCTCGGGAACAAAAGAACAGGAAGAAGCACTCATGAAAGTAATCCATGAGCTAAAAGATGAAAAAGGGGCGCTGATGCCGATCTTGCAGAAAGCGCAGGATATATATGGGTATCTTCCGATCGAAGTTCAGAAAATGATCTCAGACGAGACAGGTATTCCGATGGAGAAGATCTATGGAGTGGCAACATTTTATTCACAGTTCACATTGAGTCCGAAAGGAAAATACAGGATTTCCGTCTGTCTTGGAACGGCATGTTATGTAAAAGGATCGGGAGATATTTACAATGCTTTGATGGAAAAGTTAGGTATTGTCGGCGGAGAATGTACGCCGGACGGAAAGTTTTCTCTTGATGCGTGCCGATGTGTCGGAGCATGCGGATTAGCTCCTGTTATGATGATCAATGACGAAGTATACGGACGTTTGACAGTAGATGATCTGGATGACATTTTAGCGAAGTATGAATAATGCGGACATCAAAATCCCGGATAATATGAAAACGGGAATATGATACTTATTGATTTTAGAAAAACAGGAAATGGAGGAGTTATATGAAATCTCTTGAACAATTACATGAGATCTGTGAGCGGATGCGTAAAGTCGTGCAGCTTAGAGAAGAGAATGCGAAAGAAATACTTGAGAAAGCCGCAATGTGTGAAAGCGGAAAAGATGCCGATGGAAATACATACCGCACGCATGTGCTTGTCTGCGGCGGAACCGGATGTACGTCTTCCGGAAGCGCCCGGATCAGAGAGAGACTGGAAAAAGAGATCGAAGCGAACGGATTGTCCGATGAAGTCTGTGTTGTTAAGACAGGTTGTTTCGGCTTGTGTGCGTTAGGCCCGATCATGATCGTATATCCGGAAGGAACGTTTTATTCTATGGTTCAGGAAGAAGATATTCCGGAGATTGTGACAGAACATCTGCTCAAAGGAAACGTGGTAAAGCATCTGCTTTATGAAGAGACTGTAAAAGCAGATAAGATCATTCCGTTAAACGAGACGAATTTTTATAAAAAACAGCACAGAGTCGCTCTGCGAAACTGCGGTGTCATCAATCCCGAAAAGATCGACGAATATATCGGAACAGGCGGATACGAAGCGCTCGGTATTGTTCTGACGGAAAAGAAGCCGGAAGATGTGATTCAGATTCTTTTGGACAGCGGGCTTCGCGGCAGAGGCGGAGCAGGATTCCCGACAGGGTTAAAATGGAAGTTTGCGGCAGGAAATGACGCAGATCAAAAATATGTCTGTTGTAATGCGGACGAAGGAGATCCGGGAGCATTTATGGATCGTTCGATCTTAGAGGGAGATCCTCATGCGGTTCTTGAAGCAATGGCGATCGCCGGATATGCGATCGGAGCATCCCAAGGCTATATTTATGTTCGTGCAGAGTATCCGATCGCCGTGCAGCGTCTTGAGATTGCGATCGAACAGGCAAGAGAGTACGGTCTGCTCGGAAAAAATATTTTCGATAGCGGATTTGACTTTGATATTGAATTAAGGCTTGGAGCAGGCGCGTTTGTCTGCGGAGAAGAGACGGCTCTTATGACTTCTATAGAAGGAAACAGAGGAGAGCCGCGTCCGCGTCCGCCGTTCCCGGCGCTGAAAGGCCTGTTTCAAAAACCGACAATTTTAAATAACGTGGAGACGTATGCCAATATCCCTCAGATTATTGTGAACGGACCGGAGTGGTTCGCTTCGATGGGAACGGAAAAATCAAAAGGAACGAAAGTATTTGCTCTCGGCGGAAAGATCCATAATACAGGACTTGTAGAAATTCCGATGGGAACGACGCTTCGCGAGATCGTAGAAGAGATCGGCGGAGGAGTGCCAAACGGAAAGAAATTCAAAGCTGCTCAGACGGGAGGCCCGTCAGGAGGATGTATCCCTGCAGAACATTTAGATATTCCGATCGATTACGATAATCTGCTTTCAATCGGTTCAATGATGGGTTCCGGCGGTTTGATCGTCATGGATGAAGATACTTGCATGGTCGATATCGCGAAATTCTTCCTTGAGTTTACGGTAGATGAGTCATGCGGAAAATGTACTCCGTGCCGGATCGGAACACGCCGTATGCTTGAAATCCTTGAGAAGATCACAAAAGGTCAGGCAACGATGGAAGATCTCGATAAGCTGGAAGAACTGTGCTATCATCTCCAATCAAATTCTCTGTGTGCGCTCGGACAGACGGCTCCGAATCCGGTGCTTTCGACTTTGAGATATTTCAGAGACGAGTATATTGCTCACATTGTAGATAAAAAATGCCCTGCCGGAGTATGTAAAGATCTCCTTCAATATAAGATCGATCCGGATAAATGTAAAGGTTGTACGCTCTGTGCGAGAACCTGTCCGGCAGATGCGATCATCGGTAAAGTAAAAGAAGTGCATATGATCAATCCTGAAAAATGTCTCAAGTGCGGAGCTTGTATGGAAAAATGCCGCTTCGGAGCAATTTACAAAGAATAAGGAGGGCAGAGAAGATGGGAAATGTGAATTTAAAGATCAATGGTTTAAATGTGACAGCGCCTGCCGGCTCTACGATCCTTGAAGCGGCACAGGCTGCGGGAATTAAGATACCGACTTTGTGTTATTTAAAAGAGATCAATGAGATCGGCGCCTGCCGTATGTGCGTCGTGGAAGTAAAAGGCGCAAGAAATCTCGTGGCATCTTGTGTACATCCGGTTGCAGAAGGGATGGAAGTGCAGACGAATACGCCGAAACTTCTTGATTCGAGAAGAAGAACATTAGAGCTGCTTTTGTCGAATCATGACAAAAAATGTCTGTCTTGTGTCAGAAGCGGGCAGTGTGAACTTCAAGAGCTTTGTCAGGAACTCGGAGTGACAGATGAAAATTACTTCGAGGGCGAGACAACACATTATGAATTGGATGAAAGCGCGGTTCATATGGTGCGGGATAACAACAAATGTATCCTTTGCCGGAGATGTTCTGCCGTCTGTGAAAAAGTGCAGAGCGTAGGAGTGATCGGACCGAACAACAGAGGATTTGCCACGTTTATCGGCTCTCCGTTCGAGATGGGACTGGGAGATACAAGCTGCGTCGGCTGCGGACAGTGTATCGCGGCATGTCCGACGGGCGCGCTCTACGAAAAGAGCAATATCGACGACGTTCTTGCCGCTATTGCGGATGAGACAAAACATGTTGTAGTACAGCCTGCTCCGTCGGTGCGGGCGGCTCTTGGCGAAGAATTCGGTTATCCGATGGGAACAGACGTAGAAGGAAAGATGGCTGCGGCTCTTAGAAGGATCGGATTTGATAAAGTATTCGATACAAATTTCAGTGCAGACCTTACGATTATGGAAGAAGCTCATGAATTTTTAGACAGAGTGAAAAACAAAGGAGTCCTTCCGCTTATGACGTCATGCTCACCCGGATGGGTAAAATATTGCGAGCATTACTATCCGGATCAGCTCGATCATCTTTCAAGCTGCAAATCACCGCAGCAGATGTTCGGAGCGATTACGAAAACATATTATGCGGAAAAGATGAACATTGCGCCTGAAGATATTGTCTGCGTCAGCGTGATGCCGTGTACGGCGAAGAAGTTTGAAATCCAAAGAGAAGATCAGGACGCAGGCGGCGTTCCTGATGTAGATATTTCGATCACGACAAGGGAACTTGCACGCCTGATCCGTAAAGTCGGAATTAATTTCCGCAGTCTTCCGGATGAAGGATTCGACGATCCGCTCGGAGAATCTACAGGAGCGGGAGTGATCTTCGGCGCAACAGGAGGCGTTATGGAAGCGGCTCTTCGTACCGCAGTGGAAGAACTGACAGGCGAGACGCTTGAGAAAGTAGAATTTACAGAAGTTCGTGGAACAGAGGGAATCAAAGAAGCGGTTTACAACGTAGCAGGAATGGATGTGAAAGTCGCCGTTGCTTCCGGACTTTCCAATGCGAAGATTATCATGGATAAAATAAGAGCTAAAGAGGCGGACTATCATTTTGTTGAGATCATGTGCTGTCCTGGAGGATGTGTCAACGGCGGCGGTCAGCCTCAGGTGCATGCGGATGTGCGTAATTTTGAAGATGTAAAGGCAATTCGTGCAAAGGTACTTTATGATAACGATGCCGCAAAAACATTGAGAAAATCTCATGAGAATCCGTCCATCAAACGGGTTTACAGCGAATATCTCGGCGAACCGGGAAGTGAGAAAGCGCATCATATTCTTCATACAACATATGTAAAACGTACAGTGAATTAAAAAGTCCGAGAAACAACTGATCTTAGTTGTTATGGACCGCGCTGTTACTATATGTCAAATATTTTATAACACAGGGAAGTCTTTTAGATTTTCCTGTGTTATAATTATAAAAAGCTGTTTTATTAAAAAGATAACTGACAGGAAATGAAGATAAAACAAAAAGTTGTGAACAATGTGACTTTGCCGGTCGGTTTATCGGGAAAGGGGAACGGAATATGGGATGGGATTGGCATAAGTTTCGGAAAGATACGGCATTTGCGACAAGAAATCTGGTCTGGTACACTTTGATCATGTCGGTTGTGACAGAGATGGTCTCCGCAATGGTTTCGGCATTGACGAAGACAGGCGGTTCGTCAGAGTCGCTTATTTCGGAGGTGACGGGAACGGCAGCTTCCGCAGGGATGATCGCAGGAGTTTTGATCGGAGTTTTCTGTCTTTTTAAGATTGACGGTACAAAAGCAGAAAAGATCGATATTTTCCAAAAATCGAAACGAAAGATGACAGCAGGCGCATTTTCAAGATTTTGCATCTACATGATCATGGCTCAGATGGTCTTTTCGTTGATCGCAGCAGCAGCGGAACTGATTTTGAATCAGTTGGGGCTTTCGATGGATACGCTGACAGAGCTTGCTTCGGTCGGTTCTGATATGGGGATTATGATGATGATCTATGCCGGATTCGTCGGACCGGTTGTGGAAGAACTCGTTTTCAGAGGATTTCTTATGAGACGGTTTGAAAAATATGGTAAAGGATTTGCGGTTATTGTCTCGGCAGTTTTGTTCGGTGTTATGCACGGGAATCCGCTTCAGATCGTATTCGGAACGCTCGTGGGACTTATTTTAGGATATATAGCAATCGAATATTCGATAAAATGGTCGATCATCCTTCACATCGCGAATAACTTTATTCTCGGAGATGTGATCGGCGGCTTGTTCGGGCTGCTTCCCGATGATGTGGAAGGGATTGCGTTTACTGTATTTTTAGGTATCGGTTTTGTGATCGGTTTCGTTCTTCTGATTATAAGAAGAAAAGAGTGGATTAGCTGGCTGAAAGAAAACGCTGCGCCAGGGAGTTATTATCTTAATGCTCTTACAACGCCTTCGGCAGTGATCTTTATCGGTTATAATCTGTTGAACGGGCTGATGCTTTTGACGCTGATATTTATGGAACCGTTTTTGTGAAAAAGGGAACGTCCTACAGGAGGTATGAGGAATGAAAGTCATTGATTTTAAAGATGCAAAATGCCGTCATTGTTATAAATGCGTACGAAACTGCGCGGTAAAAGCGATCAGTGTCAAAGACGAGCAGGCGCGCATTATGGTCGATCATTGTATCAACTGCGGGCGCTGTCTGGAAGTCTGTCCGCAGAACGCAAAAACATTTGCAAGCGATCTGGAAAGAGTGAAAGGATATTTGGCACAAGGGTTTAAAACGATCATATCGATCGCTCCGTCCTATGCGGGAGTTCTTGATTTTGATCAGCCGGGGCAGGTCGTGGACGCGCTTTTGAAACTTGGATTTTATGAGGTGAGAGAGACTGCGGAAGGGGCGGCTCTTGTGACAAATGAATATAAAAAACTTGTGCGGGAAAATGAGATGCCGAATATTATTACGACATGCTGTCCGAGTGTGAACGATCTGATCGAAAAATATTATCCCGACTGCGCGAAGTATATGGCTCCTGTCGTATCGCCGATGGTAGCCCACGGCAGATATATTAAGAAAATATACGGATCGGATGTGAAAGTTGTATTTTTAGGTCCGTGTATCGCGAAGAAGCAGGAGGCGATCGGAGACGAGAGAGTATTCGGCGCGGTCGATGCGATCCTGACATTTGAAGAGCTGGCAGATTGGTTCGCCGAAGAAGGGATTGATCTTCGTCAATGCGAAGAGAAACCGATGGGGAACCCTGATCCTAAGATCAACAGACTCTATCCTGTCAGCGGAGGGGTGATCCAGTCTGTGATCACAGAGGAAGATGCAGACGGATATCATAAAGTATTTGTAGACGGACTGGAAAACTGTATGGAGATGCTGGAATGTCTAGGAAAGGGAGAACTGGATCATTGCTTTATCGAGGCGAACGTCTGTGAAGGCGGATGTGCGAAAGGACCTGCGTCGGCACATTGGAACACATCTTATGTAAAGACAAAAGTAAAAATAGAAAACGGAGTTTCTTATAAGGCGGCGCGTGATCTTCCGGATATGACGGCGGAAGAACTGCACAAAGAGTTTAAAGACTGTAGTCTTTCAGATGCGATGCCGTCCGAAGAACAGATCCGTCATATTTTGAAATCTACCGGAAAATATTGTGCGGAAGACGAACTGAACTGCGGGGCATGCGGATATTCTACATGCAGGGAAAAAGCGGTCGCAGTCTTTCAGGGAAAAGCGGAATTGTCTATGTGTATGCCTTATGCATTGACACAGGCAGAGTCGATGTCTAATGTCGTGATGGATGTGACGCCGAATATGATCTTTGTCATCGGAAGCGATATGAAGATATTAGACTGCAACAGGAAAGGGCAGGATCTTCTCGGAGTCGGACGGGAGGAAGCGGTACAACGGTATATTTTTGAATTTATCGAGACAGAGGATATTGAAGAAGTGCTGGACACGAAAAAACCGGTGATGCATAAAAAGATCAAGATTGATAATGACAGGCTGACAGTGGAAGAGACGATCGTATACATTGACAATCTGGATGCCGCTTTGGTGACATATCAAGATGTGACGCGGGAAGAAAAAGTGAGGGAACAGCATTATAAGCTGAAAGTCGGAACTGTGGAAATGGCGCAGAAAGTGATCGAAAAGCAGATGATGGTCGCCCAGGAGATCGCGGGGCTGCTTGGCGAGACAACGGCAGAGACGAAAGTTACATTGACGAAATTGAGAGACTCGATATTGAATGAAGAAGATTAAAGGTAACAGTTCAGCCATGATAAGCACGTAGTGCGGTTTTACGAATGGCGCGGTTGAACTGTTACGATTAAAGATGAAACAGATGAAAGTCAGAAAAAAGAAGTAGGACGGAGAGAGGTTCATGAGTGTAAGTATTGATGTAGCTTGGAAGAGTTTGAATAAACATCACGAAGAATTGTGCGGAGATAAAGTAGAAGTGTTAAAGACGGACGATTCCGATATACTGATCCTTGCAGATGGGATGGGAAGCGGTGTGAAGGCGAATATTCTGGCGACATTGACGTCGAAAATTCTCGGAACGATGTTATATGAGGGGGCGGCGTTGGAGTCGTGTGTAGAAACGATTGCAAAAACGCTTCCGATATGTCAGGTGAGAAAGGTGGCGTATGCGACATTTTCTGTTTTGCAGATCTTTCACAGCGGTGAGGCGTATCTTGTAGAGTTTGACAATCCGTCCTGTGTGTTTATCCGTGATGGGAAGATTGTGAACTATGCATATGAAACCCGCGAGATCGAGGGAAAAAAGATACATGAATATCGGTTTCAAGTACAGAAAAACGATTGCTTTGTCCTGATGAGCGACGGTGTGATCTATGCCGGAGCGGGATCGATTCTGAACCTTCAGGGATGGACGTGGGAAGCGATGGCGGAGTATACGCTTAAATGTACGAAAAAGACGATGTCTGCGTCCCGTCTGGCAGTTATGTTAAGTCAGGCATGCGACGAACTGTATGAAGAAAAACCGGGAGACGATACGACAGTTGCGGTTGCACGCGTGATTGACAGAAGAATTGTAAATGTTTTTACAGGACCGCCGAAAGAGAAAAAAGATGACGAGCGGATGATGTATGAGTTTATGCATACGGAAGGAAAGAAAGTTGTGGCAGGAGGAACGAGCGCTAATATTGCGGCGCGTATCCTCGGAAAAGAGATTGTCACAAAGGTGGACAGCCGTAATCCCGATATTCCTCCGATGGCAGTTATAGAAGGAATCGATCTTGTGACGGAAGGAGTGCTTACTCTCGGAAAATGCATAAAGCTTTTGAAAAAATATGTAAGAGATGAGTTCGATGCAGAATTTTTTGATGAGCTTGATGCGGAAAACGGAGCGTCTAAGCTGGCAAAACTTTTGATTGAAGAATGTACGGAACTGAATCTGTTCGTAGGAACGGCTGTGAATGACGCCCATAGAGAGTCGGAACTGAACTTTGATCTGAGTATGCGGCAGAATCTTGTAGAACAGCTTGTTTCTACAGCAGAAAAAATGGGAAGAAGAGTAAAAGTAAAGTATTATTAAAATATTTTCCGAAAGGCAGGAAGTAAAAAAGCAGGAAATAAAAAGAATAAAAGAAAAAACCGGCATTGCTTCCGTGGGCAGATGAAGAAAAAAGTCTGCTGTTGGATGCAATGCCGGTTTTGTCAGAAATATCAGACAAAAATGTTTACTTCAAAAGATAAGTGAAAGTATTGTTTTCTTTTTTAAATGTAACTTCTGCATAATCACGTGACGTTCCTCCCCTGTCGAGAAAATCAGAAGGATTAAGGTAAAGATGTTCTGCCAGAAGCCGGAAATCTTCGGGAGCTGTGATCGTGAACATTGACGTTGCATCTTTTTCATCTGATTGTTCGTAAGCAGCTTTATCCGGATCGGAATTGTTCTCATCTTTGGCAGAAGAAAAGGATGCTAAAAGATCGTTCCATTTTTTGTTTTTCATTGAGTCGCCGCTTAAGTATAGAGTGACAGAGTCGATATCTTCTGCACGGATAAGTCTTTTTATTTTGTATCCGTATTTTTCAAGACAGGAAAGTGTATTTTCATAGTCTTCGTAAATGTACAATGATCCGATCGAAAACGTCTTGTAATTGGTTTCATCTTCGGAGGAAGTTACCGGAAAAGCTGTATTGACTGCAGCATTCCATTCACGCGTTCCGTTCACCCATGAATGGAAAGGCTGATTCGTATTCGTCTCTTTGTTAGGAACATGGCGGATCGTAAGGGAAAATTCTCCAATCGGAACTTCGCTTCCGAGTTTTCGGATATCTGTGTTTAATACGTCTTTTTCATATGCGCTTAGAAGTTCTGTTCTTTGTTCGGCAGTCAGAAGTAATTCTTCGGGCGTTATATAAATATCCTGAAGCGAGACAGAAGATACGTTTTCTTTCTCCACATGGAAGATCGGGAAAAGTTCCTTGCGGTAATCTTCTTTTTGGCAGAGCTTTGTGAATGCCTCAAGCGTTTCATTATAGGAAACACAGTAGTTTCTATAAACTTTCTTCCCGCTTTCCAGTTCAAAGCAAAATGCGGCGCATATATAATTGTCGGAATCTTTATCCGTCTGCATCGATGTCTGAGAGGAGTAAAGCGTGTTTGGAGTAATGCCTTTTTTCACGTTTTCGATTCCCGATTGCGCAAGATTGTATAAAACGTCAACGTCATCGGAAAGAACGAAACTTTCCCTGTCATCCTCTGAAGTATAGTCTTCGGGATACCAGAAATAGGATGCGAACGAATCGGGAAGCGTTCCGATCCGGGCAATTTTTTCTTCTTTCGGAAGGTATGTGTCATATCCGGTAAAATCAAATTGAAACACTGCAAGCAAAACGGCTACAAACCCGATGGCAATTACGGAAGAACGCCATCCTTTTAATAGCATTTTCAGATCCTGCCAGTAAATAAACTCGATTAATCCGCATAGCAGGACAATGGCGAGCATACTTAAGATAATGATCCATTTTGTGCCGGAAGCTCCGATAAATGATTTTACAAGAAGACTGATAAACACTGCGGTCGGAATACTGATCAGTACTTTAAATACAGGCGGTGTAAATTTAAACGCAAGGGCATTTCCGGCTGATTCCGAAGGGTAAATGCGATACAGCATGATCGAGGCCGCCAAAAGAAGAACGATCAAAACAAGAGCAGCGGTGATCATAAACACATTCGAGTAAGAATTATTTTGTTCAAGCATGCGGATGAACAACGGAAATGGCGAAAGATATTCCGAAAGTTTTTCAGGTATACTGTCGTGTACGTTATAAGTTGTCTGGAAAAACGCATCTCGCAGCGACGGAAGCAGTGTCAATACGAGGCTTGGATAGACTCCGATGACAAGTGTTCCGAGGAACATCGTTACGCTTCGTCCGGTCAGCATTCCCGCAAAAATACATGTGTGATAGATCAGAAGGAATGCGAGGATTCCCGTCCCCATTGTAAGAAAACATTCTCCGGCGAGAGAAAGAGTCATAATTCCTTTTACAGCGCCGACAAGGATCGTCAATACAGTACATACTATATATGGGATGAGAAAGAGGAACAGTCCTGCCAAATAAGAGATTGCGAACAACTGATGACGTTTGAGCGCAAGTCCGTGGTAAAAATCAAGTTTTTCTTTTTTATGCATGAACTGAAACCCGCTTATTCCGACTGCGAAAGCGAGAATTCCGATCAGTATGATGAGAAAAGCGGAATTATATCCGTTAATGAATCCGGAAAATGTATCCGCGAACTCTTTTAATACTTCAGGATCTTCAGAATAACTGTCAAGGTAGATCAGTGTGTAAACAGGCATTGAAAGAAATAACAGGACGCCGGAAAGGGCGGCGAGCCATCCTCTGTGCCGTATGTCCTCTCGTATAAGTTTAATATAAGAAATCTTTGATATCATAACCGGCTGCCTCCGTTTCGCTTATAAATATTTCTTCGAGTGTAAGCGGAAGGACTTCTGCAAAAACAGGATCATAAGTCTGTACCGCAGAAAGAATATCTGAGTGGCTTCCGCGAAGTGTGAGCGTAAGTAAAGAACCGGAACGCTCCATTTTTAATATCTTTATAGAAGACAGAAACTGCTGTTCTTTATGTGGATCTGAAATGACACACTGCAGTTTGCAGACGGAACACTTTATCTGATCCAGACTTTGGGTAAGCAGAAGCTGTCCCTGATGCAAAAGTCCGATGCTGTCGCAGAAGTCTTCTAACTCCCGCAGATTATGAGAAGAAATGATCGGTGTGAAATCCCGATTCAATATCTCTGCGGCAAAAAGACTTTTAACAGCCTGGCGAACGACCGGATCAAGTCCGTCGAACGTTTCGTCACAGAGGAGATATTTTGTTCCTGAACAAAGACCGAGCAAAATGGAAACTTGCTTTTTCATACCTTTTGAAAAGCTGCTGATCTTTCGTTTTGGATCAAGATTAAATCTGTCTGTAAGAGAGTCAAACAGTTTTCTGTTAAACGACGGGTAACAGAGCATGTAATAATTTCTCATCTGTTGGATATCTGCATTCGGAAAGAAGTAAGGGGTGTCCGATAAAAAGCAGATCTGTGATTTTACGGAAGGATTTTCAAAAACAGATTCTCCGTCAATGAGAACTTCTCCTTCGTCCGGTTTGAGAATACCGGATATCATACGCAGAAGCGTACTTTTTCCGGCTCCGTTTGATCCGATCAGTCCGAATACCATACCGTCCGGGATAGTAGCGGTGATGTGGTCGGAAGCATGGATCATCTGAAATGTTTTATCAAGCGTTTTTAACTCGATCATGAGAATCCTCCTTTCGATAGATCCGGTCAACAAGCTGCGTGAATTCTGCGCGCTTTACTCCGAGTTCTTTTCCGTTTGCGATAAGGCGAGAAACGTTCTCGAGAAGTGTTTTCTTTGTCTGTTCAACGAGAAGCGTCGTATCGGAAACGAAATTTCCGCGTCCTTTTACCGGATAAATATAGCGTTCCTGTTCCAAAAGCGAATACGCTTTCTGTATCGTATTCGGATTGATGGAAAGATCCATTGCGAGGGAACGAACGGAAGGCATCTGCGAATCGGGTGGAAGCGCGCCTTTTAAGATGAGCGTCTGAAATCTTTTAGCAATCTGTTCATATAAAGGCAGTTTGCTTTGATAGTCAATCGTAATCATAATTGTCCCTTCCTTAAAATGAGTGTATTAAGTGTATTATTTAATGTAGTACACTTATCGTAACACAGAAAGGAGCAAATGTCTATACAAAGTAAGAATTGTTGCAAATATGAAGCTTGTACAATGAAACGAATAGTGCTATGATAAGTCTGCTCGGCAAAAAGCAGGGCGGAAAATGAAATTGATTCAGGAAAGGAACAAAAGTGTGACCTATAAAGAAGCGAGGGTATATTTAGATGAATTGTCTAAATACGGAAGTGTACTTGGCTTAGATGCAATTCGAGGTCTGCTGCGTGAACTTGGGAATCCTCAGGATGATTTAAGGTTCATACATATCGCAGGAACGAATGGAAAGGGATCTGTGCTTGCCTACACTTCCACAATATTAAGTGAAGCAGGATACAGGATCGGGCGTTATGTATCACCGACAGTTGTCTCATACCGTGAGAGGATACAAGTTGACGGAGAAATGATATCAAAGCATGCTTTTGCAGAAGAGACAGAAAAAGTTCAGGATGCTATCGTTCGGTTAAAGGAAGCGGGAAAACAGCTTCCGACAGTCTTTGAGGCTGAAACGGCGATAGCATTTTTATATTATAAAAGAATGAAGTGCGATTTTGTCGTTTTAGAATCAGGGCTGGGAGGGATGGAAGACGCTACGAATGTTGTGAAAAATACAGTCTGCGCCGTGTTTTCGCCGATCAGTATGGATCACATCGGTGTGATCGGCAATACACTTTCCGAGATCGCCGAAAATAAGGCGGGGATCATAAAACCGGGATGCATCGTTGTATCAGCGCCCCAGAAGCAGGAAGTAAGAGAAATTTTAGAACAAAAAGCAAGACAGTTTGGCTGTCCGATTATTTATGCAGAGCCGGAAAAAGCAGTTGTCTTGGAAGAAGATTATCGCGGGATGCGGTTTTCTTATAAAGATTCCGAAAATATAAGCATCCGTCTTTCGGGAAAATATCAGCTCATAAACGCTGTTACCGCATGGGAGGCAGTACATGTTCCGGGGCTGCTGAAAAAAGAGGAAAAGAGAGCGGTCGAGACGGGTTTTTTCGATACAGAATGGTTCGGAAGGTTTACATGTATTTCGGAGCGGCCTGTATTTCTCGTAGACGGAGCGCACAATGAAGATGCGGCAAAAAGACTACGGGAATCAATAGAAGCGTATTTCCCGGGGAGGAAGCTTATTTACATAATGGGTGTGTTTCAAGATAAAGAATATGAAAAGATCATCCGTTTGACGATTCCGTATGCAAAATGCGTATATACGGTCGATCTTCCGAATAAAGAACGTACGCTAAGCGCGCAGAAACTAAAAGAAGCTGTTGAAGCACAGTCTGAATATGTGCCCGCGTATGCTGTCGGCGAGATTAAGCAGGCGGTAAAAGAAGCGCTGGAAAACGCAGACGAAGACGACGTGATCCTTGCGTTTGGCTCTTTGTCCTATTTGGGAAAAGTAAAGGAAGCGGTTGAAAAAGAACAGGATAAGCGACAGATGTATTGATAGAAAAAGATAAAGGATGAAAAGATGATAGATCAGGAAAAAGTAAAGAAAGCAGTCAGATTATTATTGGAAGGGATCGGAGAAGACGCCGACAGAGAAGGCTTGATCGAAACACCGGATAGGATCGCCAGAATGTGCGAGGAAATATACGGAGGTTACGAAGAAGATGCAAAAGAGCATCTTTGTAAGACGTTTCATGTGGAAAACAGCGATATGGTCGTAGAAAAAGATATTACGTTCTATTCCATGTGCGAGCATCACCTTCTTCCTTTTTACGGCAAAGCGCACATTGCGTATATTCCGGACGGAAAAGTTGCGGGGCTTAGCAAGCTGGCGAGAACGGTAGAGGGGTTTGCAAGAAGGCTTCAGCTTCAAGAACAGCTTACGGGTCAGATTGCAGATGCGCTGATGAACGAACTGAAGGCGAAAGGCGCGGCGGTTGTGATCGAGGCAGAACATATGTGTATGACGATGAGAGGAATAAAAAAACCGGGCAGCAGGACGGTGACATTTGCAAAAAGAGGGCTGTTTGAGACAGATCCGGCTTTGGAAGAACGTTTTTTCAGAATGCTTGAAAGAGGGTAGACCGGACGCGGGAAACTGACCGGTAAAGGAGGAAAAATGGACAGAGTAAATGCAGTGATTTGCCATCCGCTGTATTTGGAATACTATCATAGGCTGGAGCGCGCGGAAAAGGAACGTATTTTTTGCAGGCATCAGATGTCGCATCTGTTGGATGTGGCAAGAATAGCATATATCCGCAATTTAGAGAAGGAATACGGTTTTCGTAAAGATGTAATTTATGCCGCCGCGGTTTTGCACGATATAGGAAAAGCGCTTCAATATGAAGAAAAAGTTCCCCATGAGATTGCGGGAGAGCGGATCGCCGGGGAAATACTGGATACACTTCCAAAAGAAACGGGATTTTCTGAGGAAGAAAAAAGAACGATAAAAAATGCGGTGCGCGGACACAGACGGCTTCGTGACGGGGCGGACACATTGGAAAAGCTTTTGTATGAAGCGGACAAAGCGTCGAGGCTGTGTCTTTCATGTCCGGCAAACCGGGAATGTAACTGGAGTGAAGAGAAGAAAAATATGGAGATAAAAATATGATCATAGGCAGAAGAGAATTTGACACAGAACACAATACATATATTATGGGCATCTTAAATGTAACTCCGGATTCTTTTTCGGATGGAGGACGTTTTGATAAGATGGATGCAGCCCTTCTTCATGCAGAAAAGATGATAAAAGAAGGAGCGGATATTTTAGATGTCGGCGGTGAGTCTACCCGTCCGGGACATGTTCAGATTACGGACGAAGAAGAGATCGCGCGCGTCGTTCCGGTCATTGAAAAACTGAAAAAGGAATTTGACGTACCGATCTCTATTGATACATATAAAAGCGCGGTGGCTGAAGCTGCGGTTTGTGCGGGGGCAGATCTTGTAAATGATATATGGGGATTAAAATATGACGAGAAAATGGCAGATGTGATCGCGAAACATGACGTTGCATGCTGTCTGATGCATAATCGGAACGAGGCGGTATACGATAGTTTTCTTTTTGATTTTATGAAAGATATGAAAGAGTGCGTTAAAATTGCAGATAAAGCAGGAATTGCACGGGATAAGATCATCCTTGATCCGGGAGTCGGTTTTGGAAAGACATATGAAATGAATCTGGAGATCATACAGAAACTGGAGATCATGCATGAATTTAAATTACCGATCCTTCTTGGAACGTCACGCAAATCTGTGATCGGTCTTACATTAGATCTTCCGGCAGACGAGCGGGAAGAAGGAACGCTTGTGACAACGGTTTATGCGGTGCAGAAACGATGTGCGTTTGTCCGTGTTCATGACGTAGAGAAGAATAAAAGAGCGATACTTATGACGCAGGCGCTCATGCGGGAACATGAAGTGTAATCAGGACTGTAAAACAGGCAAGCGAAGCTGTCGGACTGACTGCTTCGCTTTCGTATAGTTAAGGTGAAGAAAGAGTTGTCATACAGAAAAATGTACGGTAAGGAGGAAGGAAGACAGAAAATGAAAAAAGATTATGATGAGATCAGAATAGAAGATCTGGAAGTATTTGCGAATCACGGTGTATTTCCGGAGGAAAATGTGTTGGGACAAAAGTTTCTAGTCTCGGCAGTTCTTTACACCGACACACGAAGGGCGGGACTTACGGATGATCTAAGCGCTTCTATTCATTATGGGGAAGTGAGCGCTTTTATAGACCGCTACTTGCGGGAGCATACATTTCAATTATTGGAGAGGGCGGCAGAAGCGCTTGCAGAAGAACTTTTGCTGCATACAGCCGGACTAGAGAAGATCAGACTGGAGATCAAGAAACCGTGGGCTCCGGTGCGCCTTCCGCTGAAAACGGTCAGCGTTGTGATCGAGCGGCAATGGCATACCGCATATATTGCACTTGGATCTAACATGGGAGACAGAGAAAAATATATTACAGATGCAGTTGAAGCACTTGGCGCTTTAAAAGGATGCGTTGTCGAAAAATGCTCTTCTTTTATCGAAACGCCTCCGTATGGGGTGACAGATCAGGATGATTTTCTGAACGGATGTCTGAAATTAAGAACCTTGTTTTATCCGAAAGAACTGTTAAGAGAATTAAATAGGATTGAAATGGAGGCGGGAAGAGAACGGATCGTTCACTGGGGTCCGAGAACGCTTGATTTGGACATTATTTTGTATGATGATCTCGTATATGAAGGAGACGAGTTGTGCATCCCTCATGTGGAAATGCACAAGAGAGATTTTGTGCTGCGGCCTCTTTTTGAGATCGCGCCGTATGTGCGCCATCCGGCGTATGGAAAAACAGTGGCTGAGATGTTGGAAGAAGTGAGAGAAAATGCTCAAAAAGAATAATAAAATACAAAAAAACAAAGAAAAAACGACGGGGAAAAGTAAGGGAGATAAGAAATAGACAAAAAAACGCTAAAAATATGAATAATACATTGTAAAAAATTGGTAATTTGCTATAATGGAGGATGTGATATATTGGCTGAAATATAAAATCAGCCTGAAGGGAAGGAGAAAAGGTATGAAAAGAAAAGTAGTCTTAAGACTCTTGAGTCTTGTGATGGTTGCATCTATGACAGGTACTATGCTTCCGTCAAACATTCAGACCGCATCTGCCGAAGAAGTTGATGTTACAGAAAAAACAGCAGCTTTAGAAGATGGGATCAATGATGCATGGACTCAGGATAACAAAGCAGACGGAGACACAGTCACTGTGGAAAATGGCTGGCTGCATATTAAATCAGCTGCGGGCAATCGGAATAATCCCGGAACAAGACCGCAGATGGTTGTAAATCCAAATACATTTGATTTTAACAAGCCGGGATATTTTTCATTTACTTTAAAATCAAATAATGCAAATACAGGAATAAGCGACAGTGACAGAGTAGGCGTTTACCTCGGATATAATACGGATCAAAACGGTATGTACATAGGATATGACAATGGCGGCTGGTTCTGGCAGAAATACAAAGGCGGCAACGGAGACTATTATCAGCAGACGAGAAAACCTGCGCCGACGAAAGATCAGGAAGTAAAGGTTCGCATCGACTGGACAGCAGACCATAAGATGACGTTTACGCTCAACGGAGAAGTTGTGTTTGATAAAGAAGACTTTTCCGGTATCGCAGATTCTCTCGGAAACAAAATTGCGATCAAAGCAGGTTCTTGGGGTCAGATCGGTTCAGATGTTCTTTTGAAAGATATTCATTATACAGGTCAGGAAGAAGCGGTTACATATACTGTTACGGGAAGTGTAACAGATGAGAGTGGAAAAGCGTTGGAAGGCGCGGTTGTAACGACAGGAAATCTGACGGCTGAAACGGATAAAGACGGAAAATATTCCTTACAGTTAGGAGCCGGCAAGCATGAGCTGACGATTACGAAGGCAGGATATCAGACGGCGACGACATCTGTAACTGTAACAGAAGGCAACGTGGAAGCAAAAGCCGTAAAACTGGAAAAGACAGCAGAGATAGAGACAGAGAAGCTTTCTACAGCGGATATGGACGTTTATGTAGCGAAGAATTTCCCGAGCGTTGTAAAATACGAGATGAAAAAGGGCGATTTAAACGGCAAGACGTTCTACGGTCAGACTTCGGCTATCAATACGGTGCGTATCAACGGAACAGATGTGAAACTTTCCAAAGGTGATGTAAAAGCAACGATCAAGGGTGACAAAGCAACGTATGAGATGACTGTGAAAAATGAAGAAAAACATATTGACGCAGTTCTTACGGCAGAATTGACAGCAAAAGACAATACGGTTTCATTTGAAATTACGAAAGTGGAAAATAAGCTGACAGAAGGAAAACCGGGCACAGCATTGGAAAGCGGCAAGGTGGGAAATCCGATCCAGACGATCGAAATCCCGAATCACAGTCTTGTATCTGTAAACAGTACACAGAAAAATGCCAATTTAATAGGCGCTGCTATGTCCACACAAACAAAGGTAAGCGGTGACGAATATGTAGAAGTAAAGGCAAATACGCCGGCTCGCGAAAGAGATTACATGTATGCTTTCGTTTCTAATAATGAGATGAGCGCCGGACTTTGGAGTAACTCCGAGTATGAAGGCCGTAATGCGGGGGCAAGTTCTTCCGGAGGATCTAATAATACAAGAGTTATGTCTGTTTCAGAGAAAAAAGACGGCTATGTATCGATGGGACTTGGAAGTTCTGCATGGTACTGGCACAGAGTGATGACAGATTCTCATAATCGGACATGGGTTTTGGAAGAGACAGAAAATCCGAAGATGAAAGTCGTGATCACAGGAAACTGCAACGGCGATAAAAATGTTGACTGGCAGGACGGAGCGGTTGCATTCCGTGATATTATGAACAATCCGTTCAAGAGCGAGGAAGTTCCGGAATTGGTTGCGTACCGTATTGCGATGAACTTCGGTTCTCACGCGCAGAATCCGTTCCTGACAACATTAGATAACGTAAAACGTGTGGCAATGCACACAGACGGTCTTGGACAATCTGTCCTGCTGAAAGGTTATGCGAATGAAGGACATGACTCGGCGCATCCGGATTACGCAGATATAGGAAAGAGAATCGGCGGACCGGAAGATATGAAGACATTGCTTGAAAAAGGCGCGGATTACGGAGCAAAATTCGGTATCCATGTCAATGCAGGCGAGATGTATCCGGAAGCAAAAGCGTTTAAGGATGATAATGTTCGCCGTAATAAGGACGGAAGTCTTCGTTATGGATGGAACTGGATCGATCAGGGAATCGGACTTGACAGTATCTATGACCTTGCCACAGGAGAAAGAGAAGCGCGCTTTGATGAACTTCATGAGATCCTCGGCGGCGACGGAAAAGATATGCTTGACTTCATCTATGTAGATATTTGGGGAAATAATACGGGAAGTGACAATGATGATTCCCAGCAGACCCGTAAGCTGTCCAAAGAGATTAATGACAACGGATGGCGTATGTCCAACGAATGGGGTGGAGCAAACGAGTATGACTCTACATTCCAACATTGGGCAACAGACCTTACATATGGCGGGGAAGGCGCAAAAGGAGAGAACAGTGATGTGATGCGTTTCCTGCGTAACCACCAGAAAGATTCATGGGTAGGAGATTATCCGACTTACGGAGGCGCGGCGGTTGCTCCTCTTCTTGGCGGATATAACATGAAAGACTTTGAAGGATGGCAGGGACGTAACGATTATGACGCGTATATTACGAATCTTTACACACATGACCTGACGACAAAATTCATCCAGCATTATCAGATCGTAGATTGGGAAGACGGAACACCGGTCAACGTAGGCGGAGCGGTAAACTGGACGCCTGAAATGAAGATCACTTTGAAAGATGAAGATGGATCTACGCTTGTTCTTGAGAGGGGATCAAACGATCCGGCTCAGGCGGCATACAGAGACAGAACGATGACTTTGGACGGAAAAGTGATCGCAAGAGGCGCGGTATCACAGGGAGACAGAACAGACGACGATATCCGCAACGGAAACAAAAAAGGAACAGAGTCTTATCTGCTGCCGTGGATCTGGGATGCGAAGACAGGAGAAAAAGTAAAATCAGAAGATGAAAAGCTGTACCACTGGAATACGCAGGGCGGAACAACACAGTGGGAGCTTCCGGACAGTTGGGCAGACTTAAAAGACGTCAAAGTATACAAACTGACAGATCTCGGAAAGACAGAGGAGAAGACGGTCAATGTTGTTGACGGTAAGATCACATTAGAAGCAGAATCAGAAGTTCCGTATGTAGTATGCAAAGGCGAAAAAGAAAATATCAAAGTGACATGGAGTGAAGGAATGCATATCGTAGATGCAGGATTCAACAGTGGAAGCCTTGATATGTGGACAAAAGCAGGCGAAGGAACAGCGCAGATCGCAAAGAGCCAGCACAGCAATCCGATGATGAAACTGGACGGAAAAGTTTCTATGACACAGAAACTGACAGATCTGGAAGTAGGAAAACAGTATGCTGTTTTAGTAGGCGTAGATAACAGAAGCGACGCCAAAGCATCTGTAGAAATTAAATCAGGCGATAAAGTACTTGGATCAAACTACACAACACGTTCTATCGCTAAGAACTATGTAAAAGCATATACACATAATACAAACAGTTCGACAGTAGACGGAAGCAGCTATTTCCAGAATATGTATATATTCTTTACAGCGCCGAAATCAGGAGATGTGACTCTTACGATCGCAAGGGAAGCAGGAGAAGGATCTTCATACTTCGATGATATCCGTATCGTGCAAAACGATTCTAAGAACATTACGACAAACGAGAAGGGCGAAGTTGTAAAATTTGAACAGAATTTTGAAAAGAGCGTACAGGGACTTTACCCGTTCGTAGTCGGAGGAATTGAAGGAGTAGAGGATAACAGAATCCATCTTTCTGAAAGACATGACAAGTACACACAGGCAGGATGGGATGTGAAGAAGATGGATGATGTTCTTGACGGAGACTGGTCTGTGAAGATCAACGGACTGACACAGAGATCTACGCTGGCATACCAGACGATCCCGCAGAACTTCCGTTTCGAGCCTGGTGTGACATACAATGTAAGCTTTGATTATCAGGCGGGCAGCGACGGAATTTACGCGGCTGCAGTCGGTGTCGGCGAGTATAACGGAAACGTTCAGCTCAAAGAACTTCCGATGAGCATGGGAAAAGAGAAAGACGGACATTTTACAATGCAGGTTACGGGAGATTCCACAGGACAGACATGGTTCGGTATCTACTCTACAGAGAAGGCTCCGGATCTTCAAGGCGTGAGTCCGGATGCGGCAGAGGCGAACTTCGGCGGATACAAAGAGCTTGTTCTTGACAACCTCGTGATCGAAAAAGTAACAGAAGAAGTTACAAAGGAAAAACTTGCCGCATTAGTTGCAGAAGCAGAAGAAAAGTATAAAGAAATCGATTACAGACCGGAAATTTGGAGCAGCTTCCAGGACGTACTTAAAGAAGCAAAAGCGGTTCTTGACAAAGAGGGAGCTTCACAGGATGAAATCGAGAAAGCATACTATGAATTAAAAGCTGCTATGGTTACGATGGATAACTCGGCTGGAATCGATGCGACAGATGATTCCAAAGATCTTCCGAAAGAGCAGATGACTGCTACAGCAGGAAGCGAGCAGGCGCAGGAAGGCGGAGAAGGACCTGCAAGCAACGTCTTAGACGGTAATGCCGATACAATTTGGCATACTGTATGGGCAGGAACACCGATTGAAAACCACTGGTTAAATCTGCAATTAGATAAACCGGCGACAGTAAGCGGATTAAGACTTCAGCAGAGAAGCGGAAGAAACGGTATTATCAGGGAAGCGGAAATCTGGGTGAAAAAAGCAGGCGCTGCCGACTACGAAAAAGTAGCGGATGCAAGCTTCGGAGGAACCGGATGGCAGGCGGTTGCTTTTGAAGAAGTGAAAGATGTAACAGACGTAAAACTCGTACCGACTGCGACTACAGGAGATGAGGCAAATAAATTCTCGGCAGCGGCAGAGATCCGTGTGATGGGAAGATTCCAAGACGAAGAAGTTGAAGTAAATAAAGCTGACTTGACGGCATTAGTTGAAAAAGCAGAGGTTTTGAAGGAGAAAGATTATACATCTGAAACATGGAAGCCGTTTGCAGAGGCGTTAAAAGAAGCGCAGGCTGTTCTTGCAAAAGAAGATGCAAGTCAGGCGGAAGTTGACGCGGCACAGACAAGTCTTCAGACAGCGATGGATGGTTTGAAGAAACCGGGAACAACGGACAATAAGAACCCAGGAACAACGGACAATAAGAACCCGGGTGCACCGAATAAAGGTCAGGCTGTTCAGACGGGAGACGCGACATCCTTCTTTGGATGGGGAGCGGCAGGTATCTTCGGATTATTTGCAGCGGCAGCGGCATTTTTTGAGAGAAAAAGACGTCGTCAGTAATTGTGTCGATCGCAAGGCACGGTATAAAAGAAGGTTGCAAAAGCCTTTATAAATAGAAAAATCGCTCGGATCGTTTGAGGTTCGGGCGATTTTTCTTGCTTTTTTATACTTTCCATGTTATTCTGAACTATGTCGTGTTAAAGCGCGAAAGAGAAAACTCAGGAGAGTCTCTTTATCGGCTGTGGCGAGGCCGGTGAAAGAGCGCCGAAGGTGTAAGCGGTATATTCTGTTTTTAAGGCAGACGCCGCGAGTCTCTCAGGCAAAAGGATGGAGGTATAAAGGAATGTTAGAGCAAATCGACCAAATCATTAAGGTGATCGACGGAGCGGTGTGGGGTCTGCCGTTGATCATTCTGATCCTGTTTACAGGATTTCTTCTCACAACCCGGCTGGGTCTTTTACAAATAAGACATCTCGGGAAAGCCCTAAAGTTTATGTTTAAAAATGAAGAGGACGGACAGGGTGAAGTAACCAGTTTCGGAGCGCTTTGTACGGCGTTATCGGCAACGATCGGAACGGGAAACATCACAGGAGTCGCAACTGCATTGGCAGCAGGAGGTCCGGGAGCGCTGTTTTGGATGGTTATCGCGGCGTTTTTCGGAATGGCTACAAAATATGCCGAAGGTCTTCTGGCTATCAAATATCGCACGATCGACAAAGACGGACATGTTCTCGGAGGACCGTTTTACTATATTGAAAACGGAATGGGAAAGAACTGGAGATGGCTGGCTAAAATCTTTGCATTTTTCGGAGCCGGTGTCGGCCTTTTCGGTATCGGTACTTTTACGCAGGTAAACAGTATTTCGTCAGCGGTGAAAAACTTCTTTGATCCAGAGTCATCAAACGTTGTTTTTTCTGCCTTTGGTCATGACTATACGATGGCTACGGTTGTGACTGGGTTGATCTTGACACTTTGTGTCGGCCTTGTCGTGATCGGCGGAATTAAAAGAATCGCGAAAGTATCGGAAATTGTCGTTCCGTTTATGGCAGTGCTTTATGTGGCGCTTGGAGCGATCATTATTATTACAAATATTACGGCTGTTCCGGCAGCGCTTGTATCTATTATAAAATCAGCTTTTACGGGCAGCGCTTTGGCAGGCGGGGCAATGGGAACAATGGTCGTTGCGATGCAAAAAGGAATCGCCCGTGGTATTTTCTCAAATGAATCCGGTCTTGGAAGTGCGCCGATCGCAGCAGCGGCGGCAAAGACAAAAGAGCCGGTTCGTCAGGGACTTGTGTCTATGACAGGAACATTTATCGATACGATAGTGATTTGTACAATGACAGGCCTTTCCATTGTGATAGCGGGTACATGGATGAACCCGGAACTGGAAGGCGTTGAAATTACGGTGGCGGCATTCCAAAAAGGCCTGCCGTTCCCTCCGATCGTAGCTTCGTTCTCACTGATGCTCTGCCTTGTATTTTTTGCGTTCACTACAATACTTGGATGGAACTATTATGGTGAGAGATGTATCGAATATCTTTTTAACAGAAATAAATCCGTAGTAAAAGGGTACCGCTGGTTGTATATTCTTGCAGTATTTATCGGACCATATATGACGGTTGCGGCCGTTTGGAATATCGCGGATATTTTTAATGCGCTGATGGCGTTTCCGAACTTGATCGCGATTTTGGCGTTAAGCGGTGTTGTCGTAAGAGAGACGAAAGATTATTTCGCAAGACAAAAAAAGCAAAGCAAATAAGCAGATAAGATTACATAATAAAGATTGTAAATACAAAAAGATCTGTACAGTATATAAGGCTGTCTGCAGTGGGAAAATGGCTTTTCCGCTACAGGCGGTCTTATTTTTGATATCTTTTTATATTATGATGAGCGATTGTTTTGTGAGCGATAAGATGATTTTTTATATTTGCTTGAAATCTGTCGGATTTAACAGGTTTGGGATTCGGATTGCGGGAAAGTGACAGATAATTTTATTTGTGAAGTTTATTTGTGTAAAAGGAAACGGAAATATTCCCTTAAAAACGACAATCTTTCATAAAAACAGGCTTGTTCTGAAAATACATTATCATGTGTTTTGGGGATTGCATTATACTATATTTTGTATTAGAATAGATTTTAGACAGCACGGGATATGACAGCCGTGCGATGCAAGACATGAGGAAAATGTTCCGTGAAATACGCAAAAAGGCGGAGAAAGCGGAAAAGCATCTGAAAAAAAGATAGATGAGGAGAGGCGAAATATGAAGATTATCAAGAGAAACGGAGCCGAAGAAGTATTTGACATTAAGAAGATCGTAATTGCAGTGACAAAAGCGGATTCATCATCGGAAGGGAGAAGTCTGACCGATTCGCAGATAGAAGATATTGCGGAGTTTGTCGAGTTTAAGTGCAATAAACTGAACCGTGCGGTTTCGGTTGAAGAGATACAAGATCTTGTGGAAGACCAGATCATGGCGACAGGAGCATTTGAACTGGCAAAACGGTATGTGAGATATCGTTATAAGAGATCGCTTGTGCGTAAGGCAAATACGACGGACAACAGGATCCTTTCACTTATTGAGTGCAATAACGAAGATGTCAAACAGGAAAATTCCAATAAAAATCCGGCGGTCAACAGCGTGCAGCGAGATTATATGGCAGGAGAGGTCAGCCGTGACCTGACGCAGAGAATGCTTTTGCCGGAAGATATTGTCGAAGCGGATAAAGAGGGTATCATCCATTTTCATGATTCGGATTATTATGCGCAGCATATGCATAACTGTGATCTTGTCAATCTGGAAGATATGCTCCAGAACGGAACGGTCATCAGCGGAACAATGATAGAGAAACCGCACAGCTTTTCAACGGCATGTAATATTGCGACACAGATCATCGCACAGGTGGCGAGCAACCAGTATGGCGGACAGAGTATTTCGCTTGCGCATCTCGCGCCGTTTGTTCAGGTATCAAGAGATAAGATCCGTGCGGAAGTCCTTCAGGAAATGGAAATGGTAGGGATCGATTATCCGAAGCAGGTGCTCAATGATATTGTGGAAGGCCGCTTAAAAAAAGAGATCATAAAAGGCGTTCAGACGATCGAATATCAGGTGATCACGCTTATGACGACGAATGGTCAGGCTCCGTTCCTTACAGTATTTATGTATTTGAACGAAGCGAAAGATGAGCGGGAGAAAAAAGATCTTGCGATGATCATCGAAGAGACGTTAAAGCAGCGTTATAAAGGCGTGAAAAACGAAGCGGGCGTATGGGTGACGCCGGCGTTCCCGAAGCTGATCTATGTGCTTGAAGAAGATAATATCGACGAAGGTTCTCCGTATTTCTATCTGACGGAGCTTGCGGCAAAATGTACGTCAAAACGTCTTGTTCCGGATTATATTTCCGAGAAAAAGATGAAAGAACTAAAAGAAGGAAACTGCTTCCCGGTTATGGGATGCCGAAGCGCTCTTAGCCCGTGGAAAGACGAAAACGGAAATTATAAGTTTTACGGACGCTTTAATCAGGGAGTTGTGACGATCAACCTTGTGGACGTAGCATTGTCCTCCGGCGGAGATGAGGACAAATTCTGGAAAGTGTTTGACGAGAGACTGGATCTTTGTTACCGGGCTCTTATGTGCAGACATAACCGTCTGAAAGGAACTCTTTCGGATGCGGCTCCGATCCTTTGGCAGTTTGGCGCGCTGGCACGTCTGAAAAAAGGGGAGAAGATTGATAATCTGCTTTATGGCGGATATTCTACGATCTCTCTTGGATATGCCGGACTTTACGAATGTGTGAAATATATGACGGGAAAATCGCACACAGATCCGTCGGCTACACAATTTGCGCTTGACGTAATGAAATACATGAATAAAGCGTGCGACAGATGGAAAGAGGAGACAAATATAGGTTTCAGTATTTACGGTTCTCCGATTGAGAGTACGACATACAAATTTGCAAAATGCCTTCAGAAACGATTCGGTATTATTCCGGGTGTGACGGATAAGAGTTATATCACGAACAGTTATCACGTTAATGTATGTGAGCCGATCGATGCGTTTGACAAACTGAAATTTGAATCCCAGTTTCAGGCGCTTTCTACAGGCGGTGCGATCAGTTATGTAGAAGTGCCGAATATGCAGGACAACATTCCGGCGGTTCTTCAGGTAATCCGTTTTATTTATGATAATATCATGTATGCGGAACTGAATACGAAGAGTGATTATTGTCAGGAATGTGGATTCGACGGAGAGATCCAGATCGTGACGTCTGAAGATGGAAAGCTTGAGTGGGAATGTCCGCACTGCGGAAACCGCAATCAGGATACTCTTAATGTAGCAAGACGTACATGCGGTTACATCGGAACACAGTTCTGGAATCAGGGAAGAACACAGGAGATCAAAGAAAGAGTGCTTCACCTGTAAAATATCGGGTGACAAACAAAGAGGGATAAATGAATCAAAAGAAACAGGATGCCCTGCTTGGTATCCTGTTTTTTTAACGGCGACCGATTACAATCCCGGAATGTACCTTTTGGCACTTCCGGTGATTCATTGCATATATAGATCAAACGGATAAGAGAGTATAGAGGAAAGGTGTGAATTCAGGTGTATTACGGCGAAATAAAAAAGTGTGATATTGCAAACGGTGAGGGCGTAAGAGTATCTTTGTTTGTTTCAGGGTGTACGCATCATTGTCCGGGATGTTTCAATGCAGATACTTGGAATTTTAAATACGGAAGCGAATATACAGATCAGACGGAAAAAGAGATTTTGGAGGCGCTCTCGCCAAGTTATATTAATGGATTGACATTACTTGGCGGCGAACCGTTTGAGCCGGAGAATCAAAAGACGCTTGTCGGACTTCTCCGAAAAGTAAGAGAGAGCTATCCTGAAAAAAATATATGGTGTTATACAGGGTATTTGTATGATGAGCAGCTTTTAAATAACAGCCGCGCAAGATGTGAATACACAGATGAAATGCTCTCTATGATAGATGTGCTTGTGGACGGAGAGTTTGTAGAGGCGTTAAAAGATATCCGTCTTGTGTTCAGAGGTTCATCGAATCAAAGAGTCATCGATGTGAAAAAAAGTCTTGGTCAGAATGAGATTGTCATGTGGCAGCCAAAGGTAGAGCGGGGCGTGTAGATGAAAAGAATGATTTAAGACCAAAAGAGAATCACGGATATCATACAAAATATAAAGGCTGGGAAAGTTATTTCGGTATACCGGCAGTTAAAAAAACATAAGGATAAATTAACGGCGCCTTAATTGTATAAGTGAAGAAGAGATGTTATATTTGATTTAGACATGTATTTGAGCTTAGACAAGAGAGGTGCCTATTATTATGCGAATCAATGAAATTATAAAAGAACGCCGTCTGGCAAAAGGATTTACACAAGAGCAGATTGCGAATTATCTTGGGGTGACGGCTCCGGCTGTCAATAAATGGGAGAAAGGAACGTCGTGTCCCGACATAGTCTTGCTTCCGGCGCTTGCCAGGCTTCTTGATACGGATCTGAACACCTTGCTGTCTTTTCAGGATGATCTGTCGGAGAAAGAAGTTGCGCTGTTTTTGAATGAAGTGTCTGAAGCGGCAAAAAAAGACGGCTTTGAAGCGGGATATTCTCTTGCGATCGGGAAAATTAAAGAATACCCTACCTGTGATCTGCTGCTCGGTAACGTGGCGATGCTGCTAAACGGCCTGCTGTTGTTTCAAGGAAACAGAATTGATTCATATGAAAAATACGAAGAGGAAATCGAAGCTTTATTTCAACGGGTAATGCAAAGTGACCGGATTGATATCAGAGAACAGGCGCAGGCGTATCTGATCTCTAAATTGATGGAAAAACAGGATTATGAACAGGCCCAGAAAGTGTTGGATACGATTTCAAAAAAGAGGGTGCTCGACAGAGAACAGCTTCAGGCAAATTTGTACATTGCGCAGGGAGAGTTAGAAAAAGCGGCAAAGCTGACAGAAGAAAAGTTTTTGTCTGCCACAACCGAAATTCACGGGGCGCTGATGACGTTAATGGAGATCGCATTGAAAGAAAAGCGGATGGAAGACGCGGAATATATTGCGGATATCGACAAGCAGGCGGCGCAGGTATTTGATCTGTGGGAATATAATTCTTACGGTGCACAGTTTCAGCTTTATGTGGCTACGAAAAAAAGAGCGAAGGCGGTAAAGATACTTTTGCCGATGCTGAGATCACTTACGAAAAAATGGGATATTAACAGTTCGCCTTTGTATCGTCATATTCAGACGAAAGAAGTTGATAAGTCGTTTGGTTCGCAGTTACAAAAAGCGCTCGTTCAATCGATCGAAACAGATGAAGAGATGAAATTTTTAAAAGACAGCGAAGAATTACAAAGCTTTATAAAAGAGGCAGAGTTGAAGTAGATAACTGAGGAAAAGAAAAAAGCAGTTTTCCGATAGAGGTTTTGAAAATATAAAAACCTGAATTCGGGAAACTGCTTTCTCTGTATAGATGTCATAGATATCTTTATTACAGGCAGTCCTTATTTCCGACAAATAAAGTTCCCGCCTGTTTTCCGTTTACGATATCGTACAAAGCTTCAGGGTGTTTTCCGTTCGTCACGATCGTATCGATGCCCTGTGAAGCGGCAAGTTCGGCAGCCTGAAGTTTTGTCCTCATACCGCCTGTTCCGCGTCTTGATCCTGCGCCGCCTGCGAGAGAATAGACGCTTTCATCGATCTGGCGGATCTCTTTGATCAGTTTCGCGTTCGGGTGAAGGCGGGGGTCGCTGTCATAAAAACCGTCGATATCAGAAAAAATGACAAGTCGCTTAGCGCGGCAGAGAACGGATACGACAGAAGAAAGCATATCGTTGTCGCCGAAAAGTCTGTCTTCGGATTCAATTTCCTTATAACTTACGGAATCGTTTTCGTTTACGATCGGAATGACTCCCATTTCAAGCAGGGCGTCAAATGTGTTCGTTAAGTTTTCTTTCTTTTCTTCCTGCTCGATATCTTCTGCATTGAGAAGGATCTGAGCGACTGTTTTATCATAATCTCCGAAAAATTTATCATATAAATACATCAGACTGCATTGTCCGACTGCTGCGGCAGCCTGTTTCATACGCATGCTGTCCGGCTTTTCGTGCATATTCAGCTTGTTACGGCCGACTGCGATCGCTCCCGACGATACAAGGATGACCTCATATCCCATATTCTGGATGTCGGCAAGTGTGCAGACAAGGCGGTCGATGGCGCGAAGATCACTTTTTCCCGCGTCGTTTGTCAATGTGGATGTTCCCACTTTTACTACAATTCTGTTGTTGCAAAGTCCCATGATACTTATTCCTCCGGATTAAACTGTAAGCTGCCGTGTAAAAACGGTGATCGTATGCGTACATCTAACTAAAAAGAGCAGATGCAGAAACGATTTACTGTAATATAGTATCACGACAGAGAACGCATGTCCATGAAGAAAATAAAAATAATATAACGATAGTAACTTGAAAAATCAAAAGACAAGGGTGAACTGCCCATTGTCTGAAGCCGATGAGTTTCCTGTTTCAATCTTTTTTGCTGAGGGTGCTGTTGTGATATTCGGAAGAGTAGGTTACGTCTTCTTTGAGCCATGAAGGAGCCTGATAAGCTTTGGCAAACGCTTCATCGGGAAATTCGATCTCAGCGAGAACGAGAGGGGCAAGGTCGCCTTCAAAAATGTCCAGTTCAACAAAAAGGCCGTTTTCGATAGGGATGACATAGCGGGTTTTCGTAATGATCCTTCCGTCGGCTTTTAACAGGAGGTGATAGTAACTTTCTTTTGTGAGAGGAAGGTTGTACTCTTCTCTTACCATCATTCCTTTTGATTTGTAAGTAAGGAAAAAATCGTCATTATCTCTTCGGATACGGACGACCGGGGCAGTACATAGATAAGCCTGCTCGATCTTTCTGGCCGGATAATCTTTCGGATCAAACGGAAGATCGGAAAGATCTACAAGAAATTTTCGTTCGATTTCCATAAATATTCTCCATTCCGCCGCATTTTTGCGGCATAAATTTTATTGCAGCGGCGATGAGCCGGTTTTTACCTGTAAAAACTATGCAAGGAGCAATGCTTTGAGTTGAATTCGCCGCTGATTTTAAGCTATAATGATTATAGCAGAGCGAATGCGGAAAAGAAAGAAAAAGTAAAATACGGAGGTAGTAATTTGAAAGTATACATTTTTTTGGCGGACGGATTTGAAGAAATTGAAGGATTGACGGTTGTTGATATTATGCGCAGGGCTAAGATCGATGTGGAGACGATCTCGATTACCGGACAGAAACAGATTAACGGGGCACACAAAATCATTGTGGAAGCGGATCGGCTGTTTGAGGAGACGGATTTTTCGGATGGGGATATGCTCGTACTTCCGGGCGGAATGCCGGGAACGCTGAATCTGAAAGAGCATGAAGGCCTTCGGAATCTGATCGGTGAATTCGATAAGAAGAAAAAGTATCTTGCGGCAATTTGCGCAGCTCCGAGTATTTTGAGCGAACTTGGTATTTTGAAAGGAAGAAAAGCATGTGCATATCCGTCTTTTGAAGAAGGACTTGACTGTGCACAGGTCGTGCACGAGGCGGCGGTTACAGACGGACATGTTACGACAGGAAGAGGGATGGGAGCGGCGATTCCATTTGCTTTGAAATTGACAGAACTGCTCTGCGGAACAGAAAAAGCGAACGAGATCGCGGAATCTATCGTATATGCATAGACAGTCTGCAAAAATATTTTTCCCGTGTGTTTCATGTATGTCTGAACTTGGACGAAAAAATACTGGAAATATGCGGATGTGTATGCTATACTATGACAATGACTGCGAGTGTATATTTTTTTATAAGTGCGATATGACGAAGAGGCAGTTTTGAAGTCAGCACATTCAAGGAGGAAAAAAATGAGTTTACAGGTAGAAAGATTAGAACATAATATGGCAAAATTAACGATCGAAGTACCGGCAGAGGAAGTGGAAAAAGCGCTTCAGGCAGCTTATCTGAAAGAGCGCGGCAAGATCAGTCTTCCGGGATTCCGTAAAGGAAGAGTTCCGCGTCAGATGATCGAAAAGATGTACGGACCGGAAGTGTTCTATGATGAGGCGGCAAACCGCATGATCTCAGAAGCGTATGCGAAAGCATATGACGAGTGTGAGCTTGAGCTTGTGTCACAGCCGAAGATCGAGATCACACAGCTTGAGAAAGGTAAAGAATTTATCTTTACGGCAGAGGTGGCTGTAAAACCGGAAGTAAAACTCGGTGAATATAAAGGTCTGAAAGTTGATAAAGTTTCTACAAGAGTTACACAGAAAGAAGTAGATGAGGAGATCGACAAAGAGCGTGAACGCAATGCAAGAACGATCGATGTAACTGACAGAGCGGTTCAGGATAAAGATCAGATCACGCTTGACTTTGAAGGTTTTGTCGACGGAGTTGCTTTTGAAGGCGGAAAAGCTTCCGATTATCCGTTGACGATCGGATCCGGAGCGTTTATTCCGGGATTTGAAGATCAGTTGATCGGAGCAAACATTGACGAAGAAAAAGAGATCAATGTGACATTCCCTGAAGAGTATCAGGCGAAAGAACTTGCCGGAAAAGCTGCCGTATTCAAATGTACAGTGCATTCGATCAAGGCAAAAGAACTTCCGGAGCTCGATGATGAGTTTGTATCCGACGTATCTGAGAAGAGCGAGACTGTTGACGCATATAAGGCAGAAGTAAAAGCGAAGATCAAAGAGCGCAAAGAAAACGAAGGAAAGCAAAAGAGAGAAGACCAGTCTGTAGAGCAGGCAGTTGCCAATGCAGAGATGGATATTCCGGAAGCTATGATCAGCTTCCAGTCAAGACAGATGGTAGACGATTTCGCTCGCCGCATTATGCAGCAGGGTATGACGATGGAACAGTACTTCCAGTTTACAGGTCTTTCGGAAGAAAAGATGATGGAAGAGTTTAAGCCGGAGGCAGAGAAACGTATCCGCACAAGACTGACTCTTGAGGCAATCGTTGCAGCGGAGAATATCGAAGTTTCCGAGGAGCGTCTTGATGAGGAACTTCAGAAGATGGCGGATTCCTATAAGATGGAAGTTGATAAGCTTAAAGAATACATGGGCGAAAACGAAAAGAAACAGATGAAAGAAGACATTGCGATCCAAGAAGCAGTTACCCTGATCGCAAATGCCGCAGTAGAAGGTTAAGCAAGATACAAAGGTGTGCTGTATGGCGCACCTTTTTCAAAAAAATATGTATATGCAGCAGTTTGGCCTGTAGAACGGCCGTTGAAAACGGCGTTTATACAAACAATATTATAAGTGCCAAAGAAGGCTGACAGATTGAAAGGAGTATTGACCATGAGTTTAGTACCTTATGTCATCGAGCAGACGAGCCGCGGAGAGCGCTCGTATGATATTTACTCAAGACTTTTGAAAGAGAGAATCATCTTTCTCGGAGAGGAAGTAAACGATGTGTCCGCAAGTGTGATCGTGGCGCAGCTTTTATTCCTTGAGGCGGATGATCCGGACAAAGACATCCAGCTTTATATCAACAGCCCGGGAGGGTCTGTGACGGCAGGAATGGCAATTTATGATACAATGCAGTATATCAAATGTGACGTATCTACAGTATGTATCGGAATGGCGGCAAGTATGGGAGCGTTCCTTCTTGCAGGCGGAAAGAAAGGCAAGCGTTTTGCCCTCCCGAATGCGGAGATTATGATCCATCAGCCGTCAGGCGGAGCGCAGGGACAGGCGACAGAGATCCAGATCGCGGCAGAACACATTCTGCGTACGAAACAGAAATTGAATGAAATATTGGCTGCAAATACAGGACAATCACTTGAGACGATCAAGGCAGATACAGAGCGTGACAATTTTATGTCTGCCGATGAGGCAAAGGCGTACGGTTTGATCGACGAGGTGATCGCAAAACATTAATTTGGCTTTGAGGTGAAAGAATATGGCAGGAAAACCGACAGACGATATCGTCAGATGTTCCTTTTGTAATAAAACGCAGGCGCAGGTAAGAAAGCTGATCGCAGGTCCGAACGGCACATATATTTGCGACGAGTGTATCGGAATCTGTTCTGAGATCATAGAAGAGGAATTAGATTATAACGAAAGAGAATTGTTTGATGATATTAATCTTTTGACACCGGAAGAGATGAAAGCTTTTCTTGATGATTATGTGATCGGACAGGATGAGGCAAAAAAAGTACTTTCAGTGGCAGTTTATAACCATTACAAAAGAATTATGGCAGAACAGGATCTCGGGGTAGAGCTGCAAAAAAGCAATATTTTAATGCTTGGTCCGACAGGCTGCGGGAAAACGCTTCTGGCCCAGACACTTGCGAAAGTGCTGAACGTGCCTTTTGCGATTGCGGATGCGACGGCGCTTACAGAGGCAGGATATGTGGGCGAAGATGTGGAAAATATCCTTTTGAAGATTATTCAGGCGGCAGATGGGGATATTGAGAGAGCAGAGCACGGCATTATTTATATTGATGAGATTGATAAGATCACAAGAAAGTCAGAAAATCCATCGATCACCCGAGATGTCTCAGGAGAAGGTGTACAGCAGGCTTTATTGAAGATCATAGAAGGAACGGTTGCATCAGTTCCTCCGCAGGGCGGAAGGAAACATCCTCATCAGGAGCTGATTCAGATTGACACAACGAATATTCTTTTTATATGCGGAGGCGCATTTGAAGGAATCGACAAGATTATCGAGACTCGTCTTGACAGGAAGTCGATCGGTTTCAATGCAGAAATCGCGGAAAAGCATGAGTATGATATGGATGTACTTTTACAGGAAGTGCTTCCGCAGGATCTTGTGAAGTTCGGACTGATTCCGGAGCTGATCGGAAGACTTCCGGTGACGGTTACGCTTGACCTGCTTGATAAGGATGCGTTGATCCGCATTTTGACAGAGCCGAAGAGTGCGATCGTAAAACAGTATCAGAAGCTTCTTGAGCTGGACGGAGTAAAACTGGAATTTGATCGGGACGCTCTTATCGCAGTGGCTGAAACGACGCTGAAAAGAAAGACAGGCGCCCGCGGACTCCGTGCGATCATGGAAAAGATCATGATGGATACGATGTATCAGGTTCCTTCTGATGAGACGATTAAAGAATGCAGGATCACAAGAGATGTGGTAGAAGGAAAAGGTGAGCCGCTGTATCTTCGAGACGGAGAAGAGCGAAGATCTTTTTTGACATCGCAGAGCGCATAGCTGCGAACAAATATACAGAACATCGATAACTGTATAAAAGGGAACTGTGTAAAACGGGTGTGATGGGGGCATCACACCCGCTTTTTGCAACAGCGACGAGCCAAAGTCCTGGCTTGCCAGAGACCTTGGCGACTGCTTACAATCCCGGAACGTGCCTTTTGTCACTTCCGGCGATTGTTACTATGTATACGATAAAATGTCCGAAAAATATAAGACAGCGCAGGAAAAGATCTGCGCGATGAGATACAGCAGGAGGTTACAACATGGAAAATACGATAAAAAGCCTGCCGATGGTAGCTTTGCGTGGGATGACTATTATGCCTGAAATGGTTGTTCATTTTGATGTAAGCCGTGAACGGTCGGTTGCTGCGATACAAGAAGCGATGGCGGAAGAACAAAAGATTTTCTTGACTGCACAAAAATCGATCGACACAGAGGATCCTAAGATGGAGGACGTATACGAGATCGGCACGGTAGGAACGATCAAACAGATCATTAAACTGCCGAAGCATATTGTGCGTGTGCTTGTATCCGGCGAAATGCGGGGAAGACTAAAAGAGATTGAATATACAGATCCGTACTTACGGGCAAATGTAGAACTTCTTGATGATTCTGAAGAGATTCTTCCGGAAGATGTAAATACAGAAGCTATGGAGCGGGGACTGAAAGATATGTTTGTCAGTTACGCGGCAAAAAACGGAAAGATGTCTAAAGAAGCTGTTTCCCAGTTAGTCGAGATGAAAGGCCTGCGGAAACTGGTAGATGAGATTGCGGCGAATATTCCTCTTTATTACACAGATCAGCAAGATATATTGAATGAGACGGATCTGCTGAAACGATACGAAAAACTAGCGTTTAAACTTGTGAATGAAGTGCAGATCATCGATATCAAAGAAGAGATACAGCGGAAAGTAAAAGAAAGAGTCGATAAGCATCAAAGAGAATATATTTTGCGCGAGCAGTTAAAACTGATCAGGGAAGAACTCGGAGAGGAATCGACCGCATCTGACGCAGAAGAATTTGAAAAAGAACTGAAAAAGTTAAAAGCGCCGGAAGAAGTAAAAGAAAAGCTGAAAAAGGAAATCGGGAGATTTAAAAGTTCTTTGAATTCACCGGCGGAGAGCGGTGTGATCCGCACATATATAGAAACTCTGCTTGAGATGCCGTGGGACCGCTCTACGCAGGATCATAATGATCTGGAATATGCCGGCATGGTACTGGAAGAAGATCATTATGGGCTTGAACAGGTGAAAGAGAGAATCTTGGAATTTCTGGCAGTACGTGCGCTTACAAAAAAAGGAGAAAGTCCGATACTTTGTCTTGTGGGACCGCCGGGTACGGGAAAAACATCGATCGCAAAATCGCTTGCACGGTCTTTGAAAAGGAAATATGTCCGCATTTCTTTAGGCGGAGTCAGAGATGAAGCGGAAATACGAGGACACAGAAGAACATATGTCGGAGCAATGCCGGGGCGGATCGCTAACGGACTTCGGACTGCGGGAGTAAAAAATCCCGTCATGCTTTTGGATGAAATTGACAAAGTGAGCACAGACTATAAAGGAGATACGTTTTCGGCTCTTTTGGAAGTGTTGGACAACGAACAGAATCATAAGTTCAGAGATCATTATCTGGAAGTTCCGCTTGATCTGTCGGAAGTGCTTTTTATTACGACGGCAAATACGCTGCAGACGATTCCGCGTCCGCTGCTTGATCGTATGGAAGTGATCGAAATCAGCAGTTACACGGAAAATGAAAAACTCCATATTGCCGAGGAGCATTTGATTCCGAAACAGATAGAGAAGCATGGTCTGACTCCGAAGCAGATTACGTTCAGTAAACATTCAATCTGGAAGATGGCAAGAAATTATACGAAAGAAGCCGGAGTGCGCCAGCTTGAACGAGAGATCGGAAATGTGTGCAGAAAGGCTGCAAAAGAAATCTTTACGACAGAACGAAAAAAAATTGCAGTGACAGACCGAAATATCCATCGTTTTCTCGGAAAAGAGAAGTATACTTATCAGATGGCAAATATCGCTGCGGAAGTAGGAATTGTCCGGGGACTTGCATGGACAAGCGTCGGAGGAGATACGCTTCAGATCGAAGTCAATGTAATGCCGGGAAAAGGAGAACTTATGCTTACGGGGCAGCTCGGAGATGTGATGAAAGAATCTGCCAGGACGGGGATCAGTTATATCCGTTCGGTAAGTAAAAAATATGCCATTTCGCCGGATTTTTTTGAAAAACATGACATTCATGTGCATATTCCCGAAGGCGCAGTACCTAAAGACGGACCGTCGGCAGGAATAACAATGGCAGTGGCGATGCTCTCGGCAATTACAGAAAAGAAAGTCAGGGCAGATTTGGCTATGACCGGAGAAGTGACGCTGAGAGGGCGCGTGCTGCCTATCGGCGGTTTGAAAGAAAAGCTTCTGGCTGCAAAGAGCGCCGGGATAAAAACGGTGCTCGTTCCGAAAGCAAATCAGGCGGACGTAGAAGAACTTTCGGCGGAGATTACAAAAGGAATGGAAATTCTGTTTGTAGAGAGCATGGATGAAGTGCTGAAGGCGGCTATGGGCAGAAAACGAAAATGAAAGGAAGTTCATTATGGTAATCAAAAATATTAATCTCGAAACAGTGTGCGGAATTACGAGTACGCTGCCGGAAAATGACAAGCCGGAAGTCGCATTTGCCGGAAAATCAAACGTAGGAAAATCTTCCTTGATCAATGCTTTGATGAATAGAAAATCTTACGCTCGTATTTCGGCGACACCGGGGAAAACACAGACGATCAATTTTTATAATATAAATGATGAAATGTACCTTGTCGATCTTCCGGGATATGGATATGCCCGTGTTTCGGAAAAAGAAAAAGAGCAGTGGGGGCGGATGATCGAGCGTTATCTGCACAGTTCCAAGCAGTTAAAAGCAGTATTTCTTCTGATTGATATCAGACATGATCCGTCGGCGAACGACAGAATGATGTATCAATGGATCGTAGAGCAAGGTTATCATCCGATTATCATTGCGACAAAGCTTGACAAGATTAAGAGAAGTCAGATACAAAAACATGTAAAAATGCTTAAACAAGGTCTGGATCTTGTTCCGGGAACAAAAGTGATACCTTTTTCCTCGGTGTCGAAACAGGGAAAAGAGGATATATGGGAACTGATTGAAGCGGAATGTTTTAATGTGGAGGCGCAGGATGGAGAATAAACGTCCTTATTGGCAGGTCGGCATACGGCTGCTTTTTAGTCTGGCAGCGACGGCTGCATTTGTGATCATCGGAATAAAAGCGATCGGGTTTCTTATGCCGTTTGTGATCGGATGGATTATTTCCGCAGTGGCGGCTCCGCTTGTAAACTGGCTGGAAAAGCGGCTGCGTATAGTGAAAAAGCTTGGTTCGGCGTTGATCGTTATCCTCGTTCTCGGAGGAATCGTCGGTATACTCTATCTTGGCATCAGCCGGCTCATTCTGGAAGTCGCCAGCTTAGTCAGAGATTTTCCGTCGATATATGCACAACTGGAAAGCGGGTTGAGTCAGATCGGAGATACTCTTTCGGGAGTATTCGATAGGCTTCCCGAGGTTGTGCAGAACGGATGGAACACAGTTGCGTCGAATCTTGATCAATATATGGGAAAAGTTGTATCGGGAATCAGTGAACCGACTGTATCTGCCGCAGGAAATATTGCAAAAAGAGTTCCGTATTATCTTGTTTCGTTTGTCGTAGCTATTATGTCGGCATATTTTTTCATTGTTCAGAGGGAAGATGTGCTTGCATGGCTGAAAAAAGTTGCGCCTGTATCGGTTCAAAAGAGGATGACTCTTGTTTCGGATAATTTGAAATATGCATTAGGCGGATATTTTAAAGCGCAGTTTAAGATTATGGGAGTCGTATTTTTGATTTTAGCGGCAGGACTTGGATTTATGGGCATCGGATATTTTGTTCTTGTGGCATTTTTGATCTCATTTCTTGATTTCCTTCCGTTTTTCGGAACCGGAACAGCGATGATACCGTGGGCTGTGTATCAGTTTTTTATGGGTGATTACAAGATGACGGTATCTTTGGTCGTCCTCTATGTGATCACACAGGTTGTAAGACAGCTCCTTCAGCCGAAAATGGTTGGCGACAGTGTCGGACTGAATCCGCTTGTTACCCTGCTGCTTTTGTATGTAGGCTATAAAGCAGGAGGATTACTCTGGATGATCTTGTCAGTGCCGGTCGGAATGGTTTTGATCAATATGTGTCAGGCAGGAGCATTTGATTATATATTTAATGATGTTGAGATTCTTGTAGAAGGCGTTTTAGGTCTTCATGAAAATGAGGAAAAGATACAGGAAGAAAAAAGGAGGAATTGATGACAGAAACATTTGAGAAAAAAGGAATGACTTTGATAACAGACAGCTTTGTGTGCCGTACTTTGCAGTTTCAAGAACGGTTGGAAAAGCTTTTATATGACATACACACAGAATTTCCGGAAAAAGTTTATTCATTGGAACTTCTTTTTGAGAAATTTTCGGGATTTTTGAAAACGGATATGGACGATGGGGAAAGATTCGACGCGCTGATCAAAGCGGCGGCGGAACTTACAAGTCAGGAAGCGCCGCGTTGGGAAATGATCGCAGGATGGCTGCTTGATTTTCGCTTTTCGGAAAAATTGAAAGAAGAAGAGAAATCGATCGGGATTTCAGATCTGTATGAAAAGATTGTTTACCTGACAGAAAAAGGACTGTACGGTTCTTATATCATGGAAAATTACTCAAAAGAAGAGATCGTAGAAGCGGAGAGTTATATATGCAAAGAAAGAAACAGGCTGTTTAACTATTCGGGATTGGATCTTCTCATAAAGAGATATGTGATCTCAACACATCGGCATGTTCCGCTGGAGAGTCCGCAGGAGATGTTCTTAGGGATTGCCCTTCATCTTGCGATGAATGAGAAAAGAAAGATCAGACTTATGTGGGTGAGAGAGTTTTACGATATGCTCTCTAAATTAGAAGTGACAATGGCGACTCCGACTCTGGCAAATGCAAGAAAGCCGTTTCATCAGCTTAGTTCTTGTTTTATTGACACTGTTCCCGACAGTTTGAAAGGAATTTTCCGGTCGATTGATAATTTTGCCATGGTAAGCAAATACGGCGGCGGAATGGGGTTGTATTTCGGGAAAGTACGTGCATCGGGAAGTATGATACGAGGATTTGAAGGGGCGGCAGGCGGAGTGATACGCTGGGTCCGCATCGTGAATGATACTGCGGTTGCGGTAGATCAGCTTGGGGTAAGAGCGGGAGCGGTCGCGGTATATCTCGATGCATGGCACAGAGACTTGCCGGAATTCCTTCAGCTTCGGACAAATAACGGCGATGAGAGAATGAAAGCGCACGATGTATTTCCGGCAGTCTGTTATCCGGATCTGTTCTGGAAAATGGCAGGAGAAAACCTGGATCAGGACTGGTATCTGATGTGCCCGCATGAGATCATGACGGTAAAAGGATATTGTTTGGAAGATAGTTTCGGAGAAGAATGGGAGCGCCGCTATTGGGATTGTGTTCATGATGCAAGAATTAAGAAAAGGACAGTTCTTTTGAAAGATCTGATCCGTCTGATCATCAAATCAGCGGCGGAGACCGGAACTCCGTTTGCATTTAACAGAGATACAGTGAACCGTGCGAATCCAAACCCTCACAAAGGAATGATTTATTGTTCTAATCTTTGTACGGAAATTGCGCAGAATATGTCCGCGATTTCTACGGTTGAAACAAAAATACAGACAGAAGACAAAGACACAGTAGTCGTCAATACAACAAAAGCAGGAGAGTTTGTCGTCTGTAATTTGGCGTCTTTGTCACTTGGTAACCTTCCGGTAAATGATCCTGCATATGTCCGTAAAGTTGTGCGTACGGTTGTCAGGGCGCTTGACAACGTGATCGATCTGAATTTTTATCCTGTTCCCTACGCAAAGATCACAAACCATACATATCGATCTATAGGTCTTGGGGTAAGCGGATATCACCATATGCTTGCGAAAAATAAGATCAAATGGCAGTCGGAAGAACATTTGGCGTTTGTTGATAAATTGTTTGAGCAGATTAATTATGCGGCCATTGAAGCAAGCAGTGATTATGCGAAAGAAAAAGGTTCTTACCGATATTTTGAAGGATCGGACTGGGAGAGCGGAGCCTATTTTGAAAAGCGGGGATACTGCTCGGATGAGTGGAAGGAGCTAAGGGAAAAAGTACACAGACAGGGAATGAGAAACGCATATCTTTTGGCGATCGCGCCGACAAGTTCCACTTCCATTATCGCGGGAACGACAGCGGGGATCGATCCGGTTATGAACAAGTATTTCCTGGAAGAGAAAAAGGGATCTATGCTTCCCAGAGTTGCGCCTGATCTTAGCCCGGAGACGTATTGGTATTACATAAACGCACATCATATTGATCAGAATTGGTCTGTACGCGCATGCGGAGTCAGACAAAGACATGTGGATCAGGCTCAGTCGATGAATTTTTATATAACAAACGATTATACAATGCGCCAAGTGCTTAACCTGTATTTAAAGGCATGGGAATGCGGCGTAAAAACAGTATACTATGTAAGGTCAAAATCGCTGGAAGTAGAAGAGTGTGAGTCTTGTTCTTCCTAGAAAACAAGAAGTCGCTTTTTGCTGCCGGCAAAAAGAAAAAGGAGACGACTATGCAGCAATTTGATATAAAAAAACCGCTTCCGCACAAACCGCTTTTTAATCCGGACGGAGATACGGACGTACTGAAACGCCGCATGATCGGCGGGAATACAACTAATTTAAATGATTATAATAATTTGAAATATACATGGGCATCCGAATGGTATCGTCAGGCAATGAATAATTTCTGGATACCGGAGGAAATCAACTTGTCGCAGGATATAAAAGATTACCCGAATCTATCGCCGGCGGAGCGGAAAGCCTATGATAAAATTTTGTCCTTTCTCGTATTTCTTGATTCGATTCAGACGGCAAATCTGCCCTGCGTCGGAGAATATATTACGGCAAATGAAGTGAATCTCTGTCTGAACATTCAGACGTTTCAGGAATGTGTACATTCACAGTCATATTCTTATATGCTTGATACGATCTGCTCGCCTGATGAAAGAATGGATATTTTATACCAGTGGAAAACAGACGAACATCTGTTGAAAAGGAATACATTTATAGGGGAATGCTATAATGAATTTCAGGTAAAAAAAGATGCGCGGACTTTAGTGAAAGTGATGATGGCAAATTTTGTTCTGGAAGGGATCTATTTCTTTTCCGGTTTTATGTTTTTCTATAATTTGTCCAGGAACGGAAAAATGCCGGGATCTGCTCAGGAGATCCGGTATATTAACAGAGATGAGAATACGCATTTATGGCTTTTCCGTAATATTATCATCGAACTTCGCAAAGAACATCCGGAGCTGTTTGACGATCATATGGTGTCAGAGATGAAAGAACTGCTTATGGAAGCGGTTCGCCAGGAAATCGAATGGGCATGTTATGTGATCGGAAATGAAGTGCCGGGATTGAACGAAAAGATGATAACAGATTATATCCGTTATCTCGGCAATCTGAGATGGAAAAGCCTTGGATATGCCCCGATATACCCGGGATGTGAAAGAGAGCCGGAGACAATGAAATGGGTATCTCAGTATTCAAACGCCAATATGGTGAAGACGGATTTCTTTGAAGCACGCTCGACGGCTTATGCGAAATCAACAGCATTGATCGATGATCTTTAAAATTTTAAACGATTTAAGAGGCGCTTGAAAAAAGAAAAGTTCTATGCTATTATGAAAAAGTATTATCGGCAGATAATGAAAGAATAAGATGAGAATTTGCAGGAGGTATTATCATGAAAAAATATGTGTGTGACGTATGTGGATACATTTATGATGAAGAAATCGGCGATCCGGATAACGGAGTTGAAGCAGGAACAAAATGGGAAGACGTTCCGGAAGATTTCCTCTGTCCGCTTTGCGGAGTAGGAAAAGATGAGTTTTCCGAAGTAGAGTAATCATAAACGGCAGAGACATAAAAACGAGGAAAGGCGGTTCTCGGAAAGTGATTCCCGGAGAACGGTCTTTCTTTTTGTGCTGTCGCGTATACGTCAAGTGATATTGAAAAATGTTTTTGCATATTTTGACCTCTGAATTTTAATAAAGAAACTAAAAAAGAGAAAAATAAAAACAATGAGAAAAACAACAAAAAAGAAAGGGAAAAGAAAATGAGCAGATATGATGTGATTATTATCGGCGCCGGACCGGGAGGAATCTTTGCGGCATATGAACTTGCAAAAAAAGCGCCGGAACTAAAAGTCGCTGTATTTGAAGCGGGGAATTCTCTTGAGAAAAGAAAATGCCCGATAGACGGAAAGAAGATAAAAAGCTGTATTAACTGTAAAACTTGTGCGATCATGAGCGGTTTTGGAGGCGCAGGGGCATTTTCAGACGGAAAATATAACATTACAAATGATTTCGGCGGTACACTGTATGAATATATCGGTAAAGATACTGCGATCGACCTTATGAAATACGTCGATGAGATCAATCTTGCCTACGGCGGAGAGGGAACAAAGATGTATTCTACTGCGGGAACGGATATTAAAAAACTTTGTATTCAAAATGAACTGAAGTTATTAGATGCTTCTGTGCGGCATTTGGGAACAGATATCAATTATATTGTATTGGAAAATCTATATAAAGAGCTGAAAGAAAAAGTAGAATTCCGGTTTAATTATCGTGTGGATGAACTGGAGGCGGTTGACGGCGGCTATCGTGTGATAAGCGGGGACAGTACAGACGAGTGTGAGGAGTGTATTATTTCCGTAGGAAGAAGCGGAAGCAAATGGATGGAGAAAGTGTGCGAAAGTCTTGATATCGAGACAAACTCAAACAGGGTGGATCTAGGTGTAAGAGTTGAACTTCCGGCAGTGATCTTCTCCCATCTGACAGATGAACTGTATGAAAGTAAAATTGTGTATCGTACGGAAAAGTTTGAAGATAAGGTAAGAACATTTTGCATGAATCCCTACGGTATTGTTGTAAATGAGAATACAAACGGAATTGTGACAGTAAACGGTCATAGTTATGAAGATCCGAAGAAGCAGACGGAAAATACAAATTTTGCTCTTCTTGTGGCGAAACATTTTTCGGAACCGTTTAAAGACAGCAATGGATATGGAGAAAGCATAGCACGCTTATCCAATATGCTCGGCGGAGGCGTGATCGTGCAGCGCTTCGGAGATCTGACAAGAGGAAGGCGAAGTACGGCAAAACGTATTGAAGAAGGATTCGTGCGCCCGACACTGTCAGCGGAGCCGGGAGATTTAAGTCTTGTTCTTCCGAAACGTATTTTAGACGGAATCATTGAGATGATCTATGCTCTTGATAAGATTGCGCCTGGTACGGCGAATGACGATACGCTTCTCTATGGTGTGGAAGTGAAGTTTTATAATATGGAAGTGAAGTTAGATGAGCATCTTGAGACAAATCACAAAGGATTATATGTGATCGGGGATGGAAGCGGAGTGACTCACTCTTTGTCCCATGCTTCTGCCAGCGGAGTTTACGTTGCGCGTGGTATCGCAAAAAGGAAGTAAGAGATTATGATAAAATTACTTGCAATCGATATGGACGGAACATGTTTAGATCAGAGAAGCCGTATGACGGACAGAACGCTGGATGTACTGCGAAAAGCTGCGAAAGCCGGGATTACGGTTGTTCCGTGTACGGGACGAAATTTAGGGTGTATTCCGCACAGGCTGGCGGCAGGTGTGCTAAGGGAGAGCAAAACCGAAGATGACGAAAAAAACAAAGATCTGTTTCGTTATGTGATCACTTCAAACGGAGCTATGGTGACAGATGTAAAAGAAAAGAAGACATTGTTCAGGGCTCTGATAAAAAAAGAAGATGCGCTTTCGATCCTTTCCGACTGCCGAAAAGAAAAATTCGGCATTGCGGCGCATGTAAGACACCGCTATTTTGCTCAGGGAAAGCTTTTTACTTCGGCAGGCCGCATTGTTTACGGGAAAGATGCAGCGGCGGTTTGCTGCGTGAGAAACATGGAAGAGATTCTTTCAAAAAGTGATTGTGATGTAGAAGAACTTCAGTTTTATTTTCCTACGTCAAAAGAAAAGGAAAAATTAAAAGAGATCCTTTCGGTGTATCCTCAGGTGAAAGCTGCGTATACCGGGATTTATGCCGAAATATTTTCAAAAGATGCGTCCAAGGGGAATGGCCTGAAAGCGCTTTCTGCTCATCTTGGCATAGAGAAAGAGGAGATTGCCTGCATCGGAGACGGGGAAAATGATTCATTCATGTTTGAAGAATCCGGTTTAAAAATTGCTATGGGAAATGCAGAGGAAATGTTGAAACAACGAGCAGATTATGTAACGTCGTCGAATCGCCATGACGGAGCTGCGGAGGCGATTGAAAAATATATCTTATGAAAAGTTGGTTCTATAGTTGGATCAGGGTTCAGGCGGCAGTTTTTTATCGCCTGAACCCTGAACTGGCTTATTTTACGTTTAAAATAGATTTGACATGTTCGATTTCCTGCATAGATGCTTTTTCGGCAGGAACATAATAACTTTTTTCCCGTGCGGCAGTGTACATTTTTTCCTGTGCCATCTCACACTGATTGCGGATCTGTTTTAAGCATTGTTTTAATTCTTTGTTTTCTGTCTGTGGGATCATATCTCCGAACATTTTCAGTTCACCGTTAATTCCTACAAGAGCATCTGAAACCATTGTCTTTTCATCCATTGTGTTCACCTCGTTCTGTAATGATTTTGATTGTTTGTCTCATGAAAATTGTGGAAGATTACAGGAATTTCATCAGTTCCTGTTTATTTTTCATAGCGGAATCAGCCGCTTCCTGAAAAAGCTTTTTGATTTCCGGATCTTCGGCTTTTGAAGCATAATCTGTCATTTTACAGTGGGTAGTGGAATATCCGCCGATAAGATGACGAAGGTTTTGAAGATCAAGGATTGATATTTCTGTCATGAATATAACCTCCTTTATAAATAATATTTCAGGAAATAGTATGTCCGGAATCTTTGCTGTTTATAAGTGAATGTGCAATAAATTCATGGAAAAGAGAACGCATTTCAGGCGAGGTGCGATACATGCACTCGGGATGCCATTGAACTCCGAGGGCGAAAGGATGTCCGGAAAGTTCGATTGCCTCAATGACGCCGTCCGGGGAATGGGCGCTGACACAGACGTTTCTCCCGGGTGTTTTGACAGATTGATGGTGGAAACTGTTCACATAAATGCACGAGCCTACAAATTGTTTGAGCTTTGAGCAACGTTCGATTTTGATGCGGTGGCTGACATCTCCTCTGGATGCGGACTGCTGTGTGTGGTTGAGCGTCGGCTGCGGGATAAGGGAAAGATCCTGCCAGATTGTTCCGCCACAGGAAACATTTAAAATCTGCATTCCTCTGCAGATTGCAAGGACAGGTTTTCGGGAAGCCAGAACGCGCTTCATGAGACGGATTTGAAAAAGGTCTACCGTAATGTCTGTTTTTCCGTTTCCGTTTTGCGGTTCTTCTCCGAATAAAAGAGGGGTGATATCTTCGCCTCCGCAAAAGAGAAATCCGTCGCATAAACTTACATAGTCATCGATCATCCTGTCGCTTCGCACAAGAGGGATGAGGAGAGGGATTCCTTTGGCGTAACGGACGGATTGAATATAAACATTTGGTACAAACTGCCGATTCTCATTGAATCCGCATATGATGATGCCGATTTTAGGATGCATATAGTCTCCTTTTGATGTATTATTTTGCAGAAGGCCGCCGATTGTACTGCGCTTGTGCTATAGTCAGAATATGTAAAAAGAGAACTGCTTATACATAAGAGAAGAAAATAAAAATTTGAAAAGAGGAAAAGCTATGAGATGGATCGATATGCACTGCGATACGGTGAGCGAGATTTATAAAAACAGAAAAGGAACGCTGATGAAAAATACATTGTGCGTAGATATGGAACGGCTTGAAAGAGCGGGAGCGCAGATGCAGTTTTTGGCGTGTTTTGTAAATTTAAAAGATTACAGAACAGATCTGCGGTATGCAGATGAAAAGAAAACAAAGAATCCGGGTATCTATATACAAAATGCAGATGGAACAGGTGAAGATAAGGAAAGTGAAGACAGAGCATATAAGGCGGTTCGCCGGATGATCTCATATGCTAAGGAAGAAATAGACAGATGTAATCAGGCGGATCGGAAAATAAAACAACAAAATACATGTTTTTTGAACCCTGTGCTGACGGTAGAAGAAGGCGGTGTCCTTGGAGGAAAAACAGAGCGGATCGATGAATTGTATGAAGAAGGCGTCCGTCTGATGACGTTGACATGGAATTATGAAAATTGTATCGGCAGTCCAAACAGTGCTAATAGAAAAGTGATGAGAAAAGGGCTGAAACCATTTGGAATAGAAACTGTCAGGAGAATGAATGAGCTTGGCATGATTGTGGATGTATCACATTTGTCGGACGGAGGTTTTTATGACTGCGTTAAGTACAGTGAATTTCCGATCGTGGCATCTCATTCAAACGCAAGATCTCTTTGCCTGCATCCGCGGAATCTGACAGATGAAATGCTCCGCCTTCTTGGAAACAAAGGAGGAGTGGCAGGAGTGAATTTTTATTCTGCATTTTTAAGAAAAGAAGGAAGAGCGGAAATTTCTGATATTGTAAAACATATTTTGTACATGATCGATAAAGCCGGAGAAGATGCGGTTGCGCTTGGGACGGATTTCGACGGGTTTTCAAAAGAAGCGCTTCCGGGAGAGATTCGGGATGTGGAAGATATGTGGAAATTGTGGGAAAGGCTGGAACGCGCGGGATTGACGGGGAGACAGATTGAAAAATTTGCATCCGGAAACATTTTGCGGGTTATGAATGACGTGTTGCGGAAAAAGTAAAATTAAAGAAAACTTAGGATTTTGTTTAAAGAAAAGAAAGCTGTTTGCGGATATACTTTACGCTGTGAAGAAAAAACAGTAAGAGGGCGATAAAATGCGGAAAGAAAGCTTTGACAGAAAGAATGAAAAGTACGGTGCAGACAGAAGATTCCGAACACATCCCGCAGACAGAACAAAACGGTGGAACGTCGACGGAAGATATGAAGAGCAAAAGCCTAAGAAACGAAATGCAGATCGGGGCAGAGTAAACGAAAGCAGAAGAATAAAAAAACTTCGGAAGAGGAAAAAAGCAAGATTTCTGAGAAAAGCAGTGGCAGCAGTATTTTGCGTAGCTGCGGTCATAGCGGCAGTACTTTTTCTGAAAGAACGATTTTTGGATGAAAATTACAGAGCAGGAGGCTTAGGTCAGGCAGTCAATGGATTTCTGAAAGAAGGAAAAGAAATGTATAAAGCAAAAGAGGCTTATCAGTCTATTGACAAAACCGATGAGAATGCGGATACTCTCAAAGATCTCCTTGATAAAAATCCTGAAACTTGGGAATTTGTAAAAAATTATTCTAAAATGAAAGATGCTTCTCCGGCAGATACGATCGGGGAAGTGGCTGCAGGAGAGATTCCGCTCCTGTTACAGTGGGATGAAAGATGGGGATATTCTGTTTATGGAGATAATATGATCGCAGTCAACGGATGTGGACCGACGGCGGTCGCTATGGTTGTTTCCGGACTGCTTTGTGATCCGTCCGTCACACCGTATAAGGTGGCAAAGTTTGCAGAGGAACAAGGATATTATGCGGGAGAGTCGGGAACAAGCTGGACGCTTATGTCGGAAGGTGTTCAGTCGTTCGGAATATGGGGCGAAGAGCTTGGTCTAAGCCGATCGGAAGTATTTTCGGCATTGGAAAGCGGCTGTCCGATCATATGTAGTATGCGGCCCGGAGACTTTACGACGACAGGACACTTTATTGTGCTTACGAAGGTCGAAAACGGAAAAATAAAAGTGAATGATCCGAACAGCAGGATCAGAAGCGGGCAGCTATGGGATTATGAAAGACTGGAACCGCAGATTCAGAACTTATGGGCATTCTCGAGGATGTAGAGAGAATGAATAGAAAGACAGCGTTTTGCTTTGAAAATATTAAAGCAAGACGCTGTCCGATTTTATGACATAAACAAATTGTCGTATGGATAAATTTTATTTTTCGAGTTCCTGCATTTTCATTGCACGGACTTTTAACGGAAGACCGAACAGGTTGATAAATCCTTCTGCATCGTGGTGATCGTACAATTCGCCTGTTGTAAAGCTTGCGAGGGATTCGCTGTACAGAGAGTACGGAGATGTTTCGCCTGCTTTGATGATGTTTCCTTTATATAATTTGAATTTTACTTCACCTGTCACATATTGCTGTGTAACATCGATAAATGCCTGAATTGCTTCACGAAGCGGTGTAAACCATTTTCCTTCGTATACAATCTGTGCAAATTTATTGCCGAGATCTTTTTTGACTTCGTATGTAGCACGATCGAGAACAAGTTCTTCGAGTTGTTCGTGAGCAGCCATAAGGATCGTTCCGCCCGGTGTCTCGTATACGCCGCGTGATTTCATTCCGACAACGCGGTTCTCGACAATATCAACGATGCCGACACCGTGTTTTCCGCCAAGTGCATTCAGTTCGGTAATGATTTCGGAAACTTTCATTTCCTTTCCGTTCAGAGTTTTCGGAACGCCGGCTTCAAATGTCATTGTCACGTACTCGCCTTCGTCAGGAGCTTTTTCCGGAGTTACGCCAAGAACGAGCAGATCATCGTAATTCGGTTCGTTTGCAGGATCTTCTAATTCCAGTCCTTCGTGGCTGATGTGCCATAAGTTTCGGTCGCGGCTATAGCTGTGTTTTGCGTCAAACGGAAGATCGATTCCGTGCTGTTTACAGTATTCAATCTCTTCTTCACGAGACTGCATTGTCCAAACGTCAGTCATTCTCCACGGAGCAATGATCTTCAGATCCGGTGCGAGCGCTTTGATTCCGAGCTCAAAGCGGATCTGGTCGTTTCCTTTTCCTGTTGCACCGTGACAAATAGCTGTCGCGCCCTCTTTACGTGCTATTTCAACAAGTCTTTTTGCAATGACCGGACGTGCCATCGACGTACCGAGAAGATATTTATTCTCATAAACGGCGCCGGCTTTCACGCACGGCATTACATAATCGTCGCAAAATTCATCGATGATATTTTCAATATATAATTTGGAAGCGCCTGAAAGTTTAGCTCTTTCTTCCAGTCCGTCCAGTTCTTCGCCTTGTCCGCAGTCGATGCAGCAGCAAACTACATCATAGTCAAAATTTTCTTTCAGCCATGGAATGATTGCTGTCGTATCAAGACCTCCTGAATATGCAAGTATAACTTTTTCTTTGCTCATTTTAATTGCCTCCTGAAATATATTTTTCTTATTTAAAAGTTTGTTTTTGCTTTAACTATCCATACTATACACCTGATTTTATAAATATGCAATAGAAAAATGAAAAATTAAATAAAAATGCATAAAATATACAATAGATGCATAAAAATGCAAAAATGGAGTGGTAAATATACAAAAGATCACAAGTAGTATTATAAAAATGTAAAAATAGGGAGATTCAGAGGCGGAATTTGTGTTTCTTCTATATTAAATGTGAAAAAATGTAAAACAAAAGAGGTTGATTGTAACTTTTGTGATAAAAAAATAAAAAAAGCATAACTTTTTCATTAAAATTATCTAATGCAAAAATGCAAATGGATAAATAAAAAGTGCAAACTAATCAGGCGGGAATTTGGTATAATAAACTTCGTAAGCAGATTTACTCTTTAAGTGTTTTATTTTCTTAAAGAGAGCTTGTTGAAACGGCATGAGGAAAGGGGCTTTGACCTGTCCGATGAATGCTAATCTTAATAAGGAAGGAGGACACGAAAAATGCCAGATATTCGATTGACAAGAATTGACAATCGTCTGATTCATGGTCAGGTGGCAACACAGTGGTGTGGCGTTGTAGGCGCGAACTTGTTGCTTGTTGCGAATGATGCGGTTGCCGCGGATGAATTCCGTCAAGGTTTGATGAACATGGCTGCTCCGGCTTATGCGCAGACACGTTTCTTCACAATCGAGAAGACAATCAATATCATCCACAAAGCTTCTGCAAATCAGCATATTGCAATTATCTGCGAATCTCCGCAGGATGTGCTTAAGCTCGTAGAGGGCGGCGTACCGATCAAAAAATTAAATATCGGTAATATGCACATGGCTGAGGGTAAACGTCAGGTGGCAACTTCGGTTGCAGTTGATGACGACGATGTTGCAACATTTAGAAAGTTGCAGGATCTCGGTGTGGAACTGGAAATCAAACGAGTTCCTGATACACCGGCAGAAAGTACAGAAAAATTATTCAAATGATAATTAAGTTTTATCGGTTAATTGGAAAGGAGTAAACATGGGAGATATTTCAATCATCCAAGCTCTTCTGGTCTTCGTAGTAGCCTTTATCATGGGTATTGACCAGTTCAGCTTCTTAGAGTCCCTGTACCAGCCGATCGTTACTTGCCCGATTATCGGAGCAATCCTTGGTAACTTTGAGCTTGGTATCGTAGTAGGTGGTGCTTACCAGCTTATTCAGATCGGAAGTATGCCGATCGGTGGAGCACAGCCGCCAAACGCAATTCTTGGTGGTATTATGGCAACTATTTTCGCAGTTTCACTTGACATGGAAGCTACAGCAGACGGTGTAGGCGCAGCAATGGGTCTTGCAATTCCGTTCGCAGTATTCGGACAGTATGCAGTTACACTGACATTTACATTTATGTCCGGTATGATGGCTAAAGCTGACAAGTACGCTGAGGAAGCTAATGTTAAAGGTATCCGCAACATCAACTTCCTTGAGATGGCAGTACTTGGATGTCTGTTCGGAGTTCTTGCAGTAGCAGGACTTTACGGCGGAACAGCTCTTGGTGAAACACTGAAAGACTTCTCTTACCAGTTCTCATGGGTAATGGCAGGTCTGGATGCAGCAGGCGGCGCTATGAAGTTCGTTGGATTTGCTATCCTGATGAAAGTTATGATGTCCGGAGAAATGTGGGGATTCCTTCTTGCAGGTTTCGCAATGGCACTTATTTGTGCAGCAAACGCATCAACAGCAGGAGCAACACTTCTCCTTTGTGCATTCGTAGGTGCAGCTATTGCAATCTATGACTTCACAACACAGACAAAGATCAAACAGAATGCCGGCGCAGGAGCAGGCTTTGTAGGAGGTGACCAGGATGGCATATAATATTCCAGAGAAATATCAGGATTTGACTCCGGCACCACAGCTGGATAAAAAAACTTTGAACAAAATGGTTTGGCTGTCCTGTTTCTTACAGGCATCCTTCAACTATGAAAGAATGCAGGCTTGTGGATGGCTTTGGGGAATGCTTCCGGGTCTTCAGAAAATACATACAAACAAAGAAGACCTTAAAGCTTCCATGGCACACAACCTTGACTTTTTGAACACTCACCCGTTCCTCGTAACATTTGTAATGGGTATTGTTCTTTCACTTGAGCAGAACAAGGCTGATACAGCTACAATCCGTTCCGTACGTATTTCCGCAGCAGGACCGCTCGGTGGTATCGGTGACGCTCTTTTCTGGCTGACACTTGTTCCGATCACAGCAGGTTTGACAGCAAACATGGCGATGGAAGGACAGATTATCGGTGCGGTTCTCTTCCTTATCATCTTCAACGCTGTTCAGTTTGCAGTTCGTTTTGGTCTTATGTACTGGTCTTACGGACTTGGTACAAAAGCAGTTACACTGTTGACATCAAGCGCAAAAGAGTTTACTCGTGCAGCAAGTATCCTTGGTATCTTCGTTGTAGGTGGACTTATTGCTAACTATGGTGGAACATCACTGCGTATCGTTGTTGGCGATCCGGCAATCAACATTCAGGGACTTCTTGACGGAGTACTTCCGAAATTGATTCCGTTGTTGATCACACTTGGAATTTATGTTCTGATCAAAAAAGGCTGGACACCGGTTAAATGTATCATCCTTATCCTTGTAGTAGGTATCCTTGGTTGTGCATTCGGTATCTGGACAGGTGATTCTAAAGCTATGGACGCTGACGGAAACACAATTCCGGGAGGATATACACCGCTTGTTGAGTGGTATCAGCTTCCGGAGGAGCCGGCTGAATAAGTCGATTCATTATGAAAATGCCGATATAAATCTATATCGGGTATAAGTAAGGGGAGGGATTTTAATCCCCCCCTTACATTATTTTACAGAGAAATTAGGTGGCTGTTTGAACACAATAACAATTTTTATTATATTGATTGCCGCTGTCGGATATATTATTTTTCAGGGCATCAAAAATTTTCAACTGCATAATATGAATGTCGGACTTAAAAACAAGGACAGTGTCCTTGTGGAAAAAACGGCAGATATGTGGATCACGAGAAAACTTCTTGGAGAGTATGTCTGTGACCTCTATAAATTAAGAGTGTTATATGTGACGAAAGACGAAGAAAAATTCGAGAAAATGCTCATACATATGCTGGATACGACATATCCGCGTCCTGATGATAAGCAAAGCTTTTTGGAAACGTATTTTCATACATTCCTGATCAAAGGTAACAGGAAATATGCGGACTGGATCTTAAAGGAAATTAAGAAAACAGGGGACGAGGCATTTATTCATTACAACGAGAATGCATATGCGGTCATGCTTGACGGCAGAACAGATCTGATCGAGGAGATGGACGAGGATATCAATTCAAAGCGGTACTATGGATTTGCACTCGGAGTGATCTTGGTTATGATTTCAAAGCAATATTCTGCTCTGGGGGATGACAAAAATGCACTGATTTACATGCAGAGTGCAAAAGCTTGTTTACATCCCAAAGCTGTTTATATGCCCGTTGTCGATCGTTATCTTAGAGAGGCTGAGGCTCAGGAGCAAGATAGTTAAAGCAAAATACTGCAGAAAATGCAGACAGTAATATAGAACAGGAGAGATATTATGATAGGATTAATCGTTACAGGACATGCAAATTTTGGTTCGGGTATGACAAGCTCTGTGAATTTGATCGCAGGAGAGCAGGAAGCATACCGTTATGTAGATTTTCTTCCGACATATGGAACAGAAGAACTGACAGAAGAGATTGCGAAAGCAATGGATGAGTTGAAAGATTGTGAAGGAATTATTATCTTTACAGATCTGATGGGTGGATCGCCGTTTAACGTTGCTGCTTCACTCGGACACGGAAAAGAAAATGTACGCATTGTTGCGGGTACAAACCTGCCGATGCTCGTAGAGATCGTAATGTCGCGTAAATTCATGGACGATCTGGACGGACTTGTGGAGTCTGTACTTGAGACAGGAAAAGAGCAGGTAACAAAATATGAATTCAAGCAGGTAGTACAGGAAGAGTCTGAAGACGGAATTTAAATCGACTTTTTATAATGGCTGATATTCGCGGAAAAGACGATACAGCCGTAAGTCTGAATATTAACTGCATACTATAAAACACGCTGCAAAAAGCAGCACGAAAGGAGATAAATCATGAGTACAATTTTTGGTATTACAGAAGACAAAATGAAAGAAACATCTTCAACATTTACATTAACGGAGATCTATCAGCAGCCGGCGACATGGGAGAAGACATGCCGTCAGATCGAGGAGAACAAAGAAGAACTTCAGAAATTTATCGATCAGGTTATCAAATGTGATGATTTCGATGTGATCCTTACAGGAGCAGGAACAAGTGAATTTGTAGGAAATGCATTATTTGCACATCTTTCCGGTCTGCTGAATCACAAAGCAAAATCTTACGGTACAACAGATATTGTCGCTACGCCGGAAGCATATTTGTCTCGCACGAAACCGACTCTTCTGATCAGTTTCGGACGTTCGGGAAATTCACCGGAGTCTGTCGGAGCGGTAGATGCGGCAGAAAGCGTATGTGATAATGTTTATCACCTTTTTGTAACATGTAATAAAAACGGAGCTCTTTCCAAACGTGCGGCAGAGACACATAACTGCTACGCAATCAATCTGACAGATGAGACACATGATCAGAGCTTTGCAATGACATCAAGCTATTCTAACATGTATCTTGCAACATATCTTTGCTTCCACCTGAACGAGCTGGAAGAGACAGTTGAAAAAGTTCGCAAGATCGCAGCAGCAGGACAGAACTTCCTTGACAATCATTACAGTGTCGCTCAGCAGATCGTTGATGAATACAATTTTGAACGTATCGTATATCTTGGAAGCAACACATTAAAAGGAACATCTCAGGAATCTGCCCTTAAAATGCTTGAACTGACAGCCGGACGTGTTGTTACAATGTATGACACACCGATGGGATTCCGTCACGGACCGAAATCAATCGTTGACGATACAACATTAACAGTTGTATATTTGAGCGATGAAGCTTATACAAGACAGTATGAAGTGGACCTTCTCAAAGAAATGAGCGGACAGAGAAAAGGAAACAAGATCGTAGTTGTTATGAGCAGTGCAGATGAAGCTGTTTCAGCACTTGCAGACTACACAGTTGTATATGACATGAAAGAAGAGAATGAAAACATTCTTCTTGGATTGGATTATATCTTGTTTGCACAGACACTGGCAGTTCTTAAATCACTTTCACTTGATATCACACCGGATAATCCGTGTCCGACAGGTGAAGTAAACCGAGTTGTAAAAGGTGTTACACTTTATCCGTATACAAGAAAATAAGACTGACCGAAAGAATTACCGGAAATGCCAAAAGGTATATTTCGGGATTGTAAGCGGTCGCCAAGGTTTTGGAAAAGTCCGGACTTTGGTTTGTCACCGTTACAAAAAGAACATGGTTTGCCGAAAGGCAGACCATGTTCCGATAAGGAGGATAAAATATAATTATGGCTATTAACAGTGAAGTTATCATATGGACTTGTGTTACAGTTGCGGTACTTGTCGGCATCTGTGCAATCGTTCTGATCGCAATGTCTTCAAGAAACATGAAGAAAAACCGCGAAGCGATGCGCGATCTGCAAGGTGCAATCAAAGTTGGAGCGCGCATCATGTTCGCGGGTGGTATTTACGGAAAGATCGTTAAGATCAAAAACGATGTGATCGATGTGGAGATCAACAAAAGCACTGTGATCCAAATTTCCCGATACAGCATTCAAAACGTAATCACAGACTAAAATATCATTCAGATGTGATCAGGGTTTGTTTTGGCGGTTTTGGTTTTCGGCTGCTTTTCTGGCATAGTCGCTTGGCGTTGTGTTAAAATATTTTTTAAACAACCTCGAAAAGTAGTGGATAGAGCTGAAACCGAGTCTGTATGCGATCTCGCTGATTGTGTATTGATTCTCGCGGATCAGCTCTTTACTTTTTTGAAGTTTAATATTGAGCAGATAGTTCTTTGGCGAGGTGTTCAGGTGAGTCTTGAACAGCGCTTGCAGAGAAGAACGTGAGATAAAAAATTCATGACAGATGTCTTCTATCGTGAGCGGTTCGGTAAGACGCTTGTTCATGTAAGCAAGAATCTCAGACAGAAGGTCGTTTTGAGCCGATTTGCTGTCAGTTAAGAGTGTTTTATGGTTCATTGTCTCATAGAACTGCATGATCAGCAGGAGAACTTCCTGAAGATAGCAGACCATTAAAGTATGAGTATAGTAGGAATGTTCTTCGCTTTCGATCAAAAGTTTCCAAAGGATCTGCTGCATTTCGCTTGTACAGTGAAATGTATGATTAAGGATATGCAGAGAACGCCTGTGATTTACTTCAAATACGACTGTGAGATATGAGCAGCCGTTTTGTACGGATAAGTCGGCTTTGTCAGAGCGGTATATGATCAAGTCATGAGGCTGAAGTGTGTTCGTTCCGGAAGAGAGGGTGATATCCAGACTGCCTTCGTACACATAGATCAGTTCATATGATTTGTGTGCAGGCTGTACAATGTGGCATGCTTTGGACTGCTTTGTAAACCAGCAATCAAGGATTCGCCTTAAGTGGAACGGCACAGATACAGGCTGATATGTATACGGAGTTGACAGTGGTTTTGTAAAATCTGTCAGTTGCTGTTCTTTACAGCAGTTTTTCCCGATAAGGATATTCCACGTAAGAGAAGAGGCCAGTGGAATCACATTAAATGCGGTATTCGGAGCAAGTTTTAAATTGTGACGCAGAGGAAATGTTTTTAACTCCGTCATGTCAGGATCTGTAGCGATAAGCAAAAGTCCCAATCCGGCGGGGCATTCTATATATACTTCGCACGGAAAAAGAAAGAGAGTATCTAGTTTTTTTGAAGATGCAGAAAACTCCCATTGATTTAAATTATGTTTTTGAGTGTCGAGCGGTTCATCATAAAACGCCCCAAAAGGTTCAAATTTATTTGTTATCTGTTGATTTGTCATGATGGGATACCTCGGTTGTAAAAAACGATTTGTACTTTTTAAATAATACAACATTTTTTAACAAAAATCAAGATGTGGGATTTGTATGTCCCGCGAAAGACAGGAGGAATTGTAATGATTATTCAAAGTAAAAAAGTTTGGTTTGCAGATCAGTTTGTAGAAGCACAGATTGAAGTGAAAGACGGAAAAATTGTCGATATCTATGAGTACGGAACTCATCCGGTAGATTGTGATTACGGAGATAACCGTATTTTGCCGGGATTCATTGACGTGCACTGTCACGGAGCTTACGGCTTTGATACGAATGATGCGAAAGAAGACGGACTTCGTTACTGGGTGCGCAATATTGTAGATGAAGGAGTGACGGCTCTTCTTGCGACAACTATCACGCAGAGTGAAGAAGTGTTGACAAATGCCTTGAAAAATGTGGCGAAAGTTGTTGAAGACGGTTATGAAGGAGCAGAGATTTTAGGAGTTCACTTTGAAGGTCCGTATCTTGATATGAAGTACAAGGGAGCACAGCCGGAACAGTACATTGTAAAACCTACGGTAGAGCAGTTTAAGAAATATCAGGAAGCGGCAAATGGATTAATAAAATATATTACGATGGCAACAGAGACAGATGATGATTTCGCATTGACACGTTACTGTGCGGAAAACGGGGTAGTTGTGAGTATCGGACATTCGGCGGCAACGAGCAAAGAAGCGGTACAGGCATTTGCCCATGGCGCAAGATCGATGACACATGTATATAACGGAATGACACCGTTTAATCACCGTGCGAACGGACTTGTAGGCGCTGCATATAGAATGAAGAGCATGTATGGCGAGATTATTTGCGACGGCAATCATTCAACACCGTTAGCGCTCCATCAGTTCTTTGAAGCAAAAGGACCTCATTACGGAATCATGGTCAGTGATGCGCTTATGGCAAAAGGATCACCGGCAGGATCGAAATTTATTTTCGGAGGAAACGAGATTGAGATTTATGAAGACGGAAGCGCACATCTGACGTCTTCAAAAGGTTTGGCGGGATCGACTCTTCATATCAATGAAGGACTGCGTATTCTGATCGAAGAAGCGCTTGTTCCGGTAGATACGGCAATTAACTCATGTACAAAGAACCCGGCTGCCTGCCTGAAGATCGATGATCGCAAAGGTTCTATTAAAGTGGGATTGGATGCGGACCTTGTTGTTCTTGACCGTGATTATCAGGTACTTCAGACATATTGCATGGGAAAAGCAATGTTAGATAAAAACTAGAAAATGAAAGATTGTGGAATGATTAAAAATGGCTAAGAAAAAATCGAAACCGGTGGAGAAGATCCGCCTTTCAGGAAGAAATATTTATACAGATAAAAAAGGACGGGTTATTTTTTACGATATGATTACCAAAAAAGGGTATCTCGTAGATAAAAAACATGAAAACTCGGCTCTGTTTTTTAAAAACCGTTTTGTTGTACTTTTGTTTGCGGCAATTTTGTTTGGGGCAACGTTTTTGACATGGCTTCAGGCTGCGGTTGCCTGGGCAGTGATGATGGCGATTGCGGAATTTGCTTTTCGGCGGGGATTTTTGAAAAAGCTGGAAGTGGTAAACGATGTGGATTTTGAACGTCGTGTTTCAGCGCTTCAATACATCGTGGAAAACAAAGCAAAAGGAAAAGTGATCGTTCTTATTGTTTTGTATCTCCTTTTAGCAGTGCTTGTAATATTAAATGCATATGTAGAAAAGTATTCTGTTGGGTTATGCGTACTCAGCGGAGGAATCGCACTTGTCGGTGTGTACTTTGCGATTTTGCATATCGTTGCTCTGACTAAAATGAAATAAATGTAGAGAAGATGAACATAAAAATACAGACCGGAGAAGTTTGAAATCTCCGGTCTGTATTTTTATGTTTTTGCAAAGGAGAAGCTTATGATTAAGCCTGTCCTTCAGATCCGCATACGCTGATTTTTTCTTTTACGAGAGCTGTAACATTTTCCATACCTGCAGCTCCGTATTTTTTCGGATCGAAACCGTCCGGATTTTCCGCAAGGTATTTTTTCACACCGTCGCTGTATGCGATACGAAGTTCTGTAGCAAAGTTTACTTTACAGATACCAAGGCGGATGGATTCGCGTACTGCGTCGTCCGGTACGCCGGAAGCTCCGTGAAGTACAAGCGGAATAGACACAACTTCGCGGATTGCCGCAAGGCGTTCAAAATCAAGTTTTGGTGTGCCCTGATACAGACCGTGTGCTGTTCCGATTGCAACTGCAAGTGAAGTTGCGTTTGTACGTTCTGCAAACTCTTTTGCCTGCTGAGGATCTGTATACGGAGAATCATTCTCTGCTTCAAGGTCATCTTCTTTACCGCCGACTTTACCGAGTTCAGCTTCTACGCTGATCTGAGAAGGAAGACATGCGTCTGCCACTCTGCGTGTCAGGGCAACATTCTCTTCAAAAGAGCCGTGAGAACCATCGATCATGATAGAAGTATATCCTGTGCGAAGAGCCTGCATTGCCAACTCAAAGCTGCTGCCATGGTCAAGATGGATCGCTACCGGAACGCTTGCGCGCTCAGCCGCTGTTCTTACCATTGCAAGATAATAATCAAGTCCTGCATATTTTACTGTGGATGGAGTCGTCTGCATGATGACCGGGGAGTTCATCTCTTCGGCTGCTTTAATAACCGCCATGACCATTTCCATATTTTCCACGTTGAATGCGCCTACTGCGTAATGTCCTGCCTGCGCTTTTTTCAGCATTTCATTTGTTGTAACTAATGGCATAATATCAACCTCGATTCTTTAGAATTTAATGTAATGATTACATTATTATTAATTATTTTCGGTATAAGTATAGCACAGAACATGTGATTTCGCATTTTCATTTTGCACTTTCTTAAAAAATGCAAATGATTGTTTAATTAATCCAAAGTAGGCGCAAATTGAAAGTGCTACGATAAATATAACAAAGCAAATTGAAAAGGAGAGTTTATCATGCGTCAAAATCCATTAAAAAAAATTGTTGAATTGCAGAAACAGGGTAAAAATGTCGGAATCTATTCTGTGTGCAGCGCTAACGGATATGTTATCGAGGCGGCATTTAAAAGAGGACTTTCAGACGGATCCTGTGTTTTGATTGAGAGTACGGCAAACCAGTGTGATCAAAACGGCGGATATACAGGTATGACACCTGCCGATTTTAAAAAATTTGTTCTTGAGATTGCTGATCGTAACGGATTTGACCGTAACAGAATCTTCCTTGGAGGAGATCACTTAGGACCGCTTACATTCGCGTATAAAGATGAAGCAGAGGCGATGGCTGATTCGGAAGAACTGATCCGTCACTATGTTGCAGCAGGATTTACAAAGATTCATATCGATACAAGTATGAAAGTAAACAGCGATCCGGAAGACGTTCGTCTGTCCGACGAGATCATTGCAGGACGCGGCGCTCATCTTGCAAAAGTTGCGGAAGAGACATATAAAGAGCTGTTGGAGCGTGATCCGGAAGCAATTCCGCCGGTATATGTAATCGGAAGTGAAGTGCCGATTCCGGGAGGAGCTGTCGGAGCGGAAGATAACGGAGTTCAGGTGACGAAAGTAGAAGATTTTAAGAACACAGTTGCGGCATTTGAGAAAGCTTTTGCAAAAGAAGGTCTTGACAAAGATGTATGGGAGCGTGTAATCGGAGTTGTTGTTCAGCCGGGTGTAGAAGAAAAAGACAGCGGATGTACAGAATATGATCGTGAGAAAGCAAAAGATCTGATGGCTGCGATCAAAGATTTCCCGACATTGGTATTTGAAGGACATTCTACAGATTATCAAACAAAGATCAAACTGCGCGAGCTTGTAGAAGACGGAGTCGGCATTTTGAAAGTAGGTCCGGGACTTACATTTGCTATGCGTGAAGCAATGTTCGCACTGGAAAATATCGAAAAAGAGCTGATATACGGAACTGATACAGAGCCGAGCAAATTTGCGGAAGTTCTTGATGCGGAGATGCTTAAAAACGATAAAAACTGGAAGAAACATTATCAGGGAACAGAGCTTGAGATCCGTCTGAAGAGAAAATATTCTTTCTCAGACCGCTGCAGATACTATATGCCGACACCGGCTGTAGAAGCTGCCGCAGATCGTCTGCTTACAAACTTGCGTACACTCGGAATTCCGCTGAACCTGCTCAGCCAGTTCATGCCGATTCAGTATACGAAAGTACGTGAAGGATACTTGAAAAATGATCCGGTAGAACTGATCGAAGACCGTATCATCAATACGATCGACGAGTACCTTTACGGAACACATCAGAACGAACTTCTCTAAAAAGAAGAACAGAAAAATAACGAAGCGTCTTGGAACAAAAAGTTTTGTTCCGAGACGCTTTTTTGATAAGAGAAAAACTCGACAGCTTTGACCTTAAAGACTCGAAAGTAAGAAACAGGCTGGCTTTGTGATAATATCACTGTCTCATATATGAAAAATATGTTATAAATTATTTAAAAAGAAAAGAAAACGTACAAAGCGAAGCAAGTACAAAAGAAAGACGGAAAGAAAAGATAAATAATAAAAAGAATGGAGAGAAACATATGGGATTTTCGATAGAAACCGGGATTTCGGCTTTTACAGTTTTTATGCAGGGGCTATTAAGCTTCTTTTCCCCTTGCGTATTGCCGTTAGTACCACTTTATCTTGGCTATTTGTCAGGCGGTTTGAATACTGCGGTCAGAACGGGTGAAAACAGTGAGAAGAACAAAGATCGGCTGAAACTGTTTTTAAGAGTTTTGTTTTTTACCGTAGGCATAGGAAGCGCATTTTTTATACTCGGTCTGGGCGCGTCGGCGGCCGGAAGTTTCTTCCATGAGCAGAGGATGCTGTTTGCCAGAGTCGGGGGAATATTAGTCGTATTATTTGGTCTGTATCAGCTTGGAGTATTTGGAAGTTCCAAAGTTCTCGGATCAGAACATAGATTTCCGATTCGGCTTGAAAAAATGACGATGTCGCCGATCACAGCTTTTATTATGGGATTCGCATTTAGTTTTGCATGGACGCCGTGTGTAGGCCCTGCGTTGACAAGCGTTCTCCTTATGGCTGGAAGTGCAGAGTCGGGAGCGAAAGGTTTTCTTTTGATCGGAGTGTATACGATCGGATTTATTTTGCCGTTTTTATTGGCAGGCATTTTTACTGCACGGCTTTTAGATCTTTTCAAAAAGCATATGAAGATCGTCCGTTATACAGTGAAAATCGGCGGAGTACTCATGGTGCTGATGGGACTGCTTATGTTTACAGGGAAAATGAATGATATTACAGGATATTTGTCTTCGGCAGGGCAGAAAACAGAATCGGGAAAGCAGGAAAACGGTAAAAAGCAGGATGAAAAGGATGCTTCAGGAGGGGATGAAGAGCAGACATCCGGAAAAGATACGTCCGGAGAAAATGCAAGTGGGAAAGCAGATAAAGAGGAAAAAGATCAGGACCCGGAAAAAGTCCGTGCACATATGGGTGAATTAAAAGATCAGTTCGGAAAATCTCATAAGTTGGAGGATTACAAAGGAAAGGTTATCTTCTTGAATTTCTGGGCAACGTGGTGTGGACCATGCCGCAGCGAAATGCCGGAAATACAGAAACTGTATGAAGAATACACCGTTATGGGGAATGATTCGGAAGTGGTGATCTTAGGAGTCGCGGGACCCGGAATCGGACAGGAAGGAACCGTTTCGGATATTACGAAATTTATGGAGGAAAACGGATATACATATCCGGTACTTATGGATGAAACGGGAGAACTGTTCGAGTGGTACGGAATTTCAGCATTTCCGACGACATATATGATCGATCGTGACGGAAATTTATATGGATATGTGACAGGACAGCTTACGGAAGATATTATGAGAAGCATTATAAAACAGACGTTAGAAGGAAAAGCACCGTAAGGAAAAGATAAGGAAGAGACGATGGTTATAATAGAAAAAGAAAATTTTTCCGTGTCGCAGATTTGTTCTTCGGGTCAGTGTTTCAGACTTGATCCGGCAGATGAAACGGGAAAAGTATACGAATTGACGGCGGGAGACAGATATTTAAAAATCGAGGTGGCGGAAGATCAGAAAAAAGTAAGATTTTACTGTACACAAGAAGAATTTGAACAATTTTGGAAAACGTATTTTGACCTCGATACATGTTATGCAGATTATCTTTCGCTTATAAAAGACGATGAATATTTAAAAAAGGCGGCAGGATTTGGAAGCGGTATCCGTATTTTGCAGCAGGATTTATGGGAAATGATCGTAACATTTATTTTATCCCAGCAGAGCAATATACCGAGGATCAAATCGATGATACAAAGAATCAGTGAACGGTATGGAGATAAAAAAGAAACCGGCGAAGGACATGTATATTATGCATTTCCGAGAGCAGAGCAGCTTGTACAGGCGTCCGAAGAAGAACTTCGGGCGCTTAAGCTCGGTTATAGAAGCAAATATTTATGCAATACTGCGGAAATGGTGGCAGAGGGAACTGTTAATCTTGAAAAAATAAAAGAGATGTCTTATGATGAAGCAAAGAAAGAATTGCTGAAACTTTCAGGTATCGGAAGCAAGGTTGCCGATTGTATCTGTTTGTTTGCACTTCATAAGCTCGATGCATTTCCGGTTGATACACATATACAAAAAGTAATTGACACCGTATATGCCGGGAAGTTTCCGTTTGAGAAATATAAAGGATGTGCGGGTGTGATGCAGCAGTATATTTTTTATTATGATCTAAAAGGAGGAAAGAAATGATGGAAAATTTTCAATATTATGCGCCGACAAAAGTTGTGTTTGGAAAAGGTACGGAAAATAAAGCAGGACAGCTTGTCAAAGAGCAAAACTGCCGGAAGGTGCTTATTCATTACGGGAGCGGAAGTGTAAAAAGAAGCGGCCTTCTTGATCGGATCTTCGCATCGCTTGATGAGGAAGGGATTTCTTATATTTCTCTTGGAGGCGTCGTTCCGAACCCCAGATTGTCGCTTGTATATGAAGGAATCGATCTGTGCCGGCGAGAGGGCGTAGATTTTATTCTGGCAGTCGGAGGCGGAAGTGTGATCGACTCGGCGAAAGCGATTGGATACGGCGTTGAGAACGAAGGGGATGTATGGGATTTTTACGAGAGAAAACGTCAGGCTTGCGGATGTCTGCCAATCGGAGTTGTACTTACGATTGCGGCGGCAGGTTCGGAGATGAGTGATTCGTCTGTGATCACAAATGAAAACGGGTGGCTGAAACGGGGATACAACAGCAGTTATTGCAGACCTAAATTCGCGGTTATGAATCCGGAACTGACAATGACGCTTCCGAAATATCAGACTGCAAGCGGATGTGTGGATATCATGATGCATACGATGGAGAGATATTTTAATCATTGTGACAATATGGAACTGACGGATGGAATCAGTGAACATCTACTTCGTACAGTGATGAAAAATGCGAAAATCCTCATGGATGAACCACAGTGCTATAAAGCAAGGGCAGAAGTAATGTGGGCGGGAAGCCTTTCACATAATGGTTTGATGGCGTGCGGAAATGATGGCGGAGACTGGGCGTGTCATCAGCTTGAACATGAGCTCGGAGGAATGTTTGATGTGGCGCACGGCGCAGGACTTGCAGCGGTATGGGGAAGTTGGGCGCGTTACGTTTGTGACGCTCTTCCGGATCGGTTTGAACAATTTGCGGTTAATGTTATGGGCGTGGAAAACGGTGATGACAAAAATGCAGTAATACAAAAGGGAATCGAAGCTATGGAAAACTTTTTCAGACAAATCGAAATGCCGACGGATCTTGGCGGATTAAACATTGAAGTAAGCGAAGATCAGATGAAGGAACTTGCTTTAAAGTGCAGCCATTTCGGAAAGAGAACAATCGGATGTGTGAAAAAATTAAATCAGGAAGATATTTATCGAATCTATCAAAAAGCCGCGGACTGAACGATTACGTTTAAAGATTGTTTTACGAAGAAAGGGTGGCATAAAAGTGTGATAGGTGATACAATAAGAAAAATTTGTAGTAGCTAGCCATAATAATGCGTACTGCCTGATGTCGGGCGGGAAGAAAGGAGCATATGATGGAATCATATATGGAAATGCTTGCAAACCATGCAAAACATGCGGCTGTCGCAGCGGCAAAACTGGGAACAGCGGAGAAAAATAAAGGACTTTGCGCAGTGGCAGACGAGTTGATCATGCAGCAGGAGCTGATCCTTGCCGAGAATCAGAAAGATCTGAAGGCAGCAGAGGAAAAAGGTGTGAAACAGTCTTTGATCGACCGATTGGCGCTTTCTGAAAAAAGAATTGCAGATATGGCGGAAGGACTCCGGCAGATTGCCTCTCTTGACGATCCGGTCGGAGAAATATTATCGATGAAAGTTCGCCCGAACGGACTGCGGATCGGGCAAAAGAGAGTTCCGCTCGGTGTTGTGGGAATCATCTATGAGTCAAGACCGAATGTGACAGCAGATGCTTTTGGCCTTTGTTTTAAGACCGGAAATGCAGTGATCCTGCGTGGCGGAAGCGATGCGATCTATTCAAATCAGGCAATCGTGCGCGTGATCAAAGCAGGATTGCGCAAAGAAAAACTTTGTCAGGATCTTGTTCTTCTTGTTGAGGATACAAGCCGGGAAGTTGTGAATGAAATGATGAAGATGCACGGTTTGATCGATGTGCTTATCCCGAGAGGAGGCGCAGGTTTGATCGCAAATGTTGTGGCAAACAGTACGGTTCCTGTTATTGAAACAGGAACGGGAAACTGTCATGTGTATGTGGATGAGACGGCAGATATCAGTATGGCGGCAGATATTATCGAAAATGCAAAGACACAGAGGATGGGAGTCTGCAACGCATGTGAATCGCTTGTAATTCACAGCGGTATGTTGGAAAAGGCGCTGCTGCCTATCGTTAAAAAGCTGAGTGAACACGGGATCGAGATCCGTGGAGATGAAAGAGTTCGTGAAATATGTCCTGAGATCAAAGCGGCTTCGCAAGATGATTGGGGAACGGAATATCTCGATGCGATTATTTCGGTCAAGACAGTGGATTCGATTGATGAAGCGATCAGTCATATTAATAAATATAATACAGGACATTCTGAATCGATCATCACAAATGATTATAATCATGCGTTGAAGTTTCAGGATGAGATCGATGCGGCCGCTGTATATGTGAATGCATCTACACGTTTTACAGACGGTTTTGAGTTTGGTTTCGGGGCTGAGATCGGTATCAGCACACAGAAGCTTCATGCGAGAGGACCTATGGGACTCGAGGCGCTGACTACAACAAAATATATTATATTTGGAAACGGTCAGATCAGAAAATAATTATAGCTGTTAAAACAAAAAAGAGAGTTAGGGCCCCTTCCTTGAGGAAGGCCCCCTAACTCTCTTTTATATTGCAAATGTCATTGGCTGATCACAATGCAAAATCAATGTCGAGCAGGAAAGAGGATGGGAAATTGGCATGTATCAACTGCCATAAATACATATCGACTTCATAAATGGATATTATTATAATTAGTGTAACAACAGCGAAAAGGTATGGAAGGAGGACAAGAGCTTGAAGATGCAGGAAAAATACAAGCAGTTATTAGAGGCTCTGTTGGAATCCTCAAAAGAATTTTTGAATTCACAAGAACTTGGGGAGTTGGCTGGAATTAGTCAGCGGACAGTAATCCGATATATGAAAGAATTAAAAGAACAATCTTTAAAATATGGATTTTTTATTCATACCGTAAAAGGAAGAGGGTATCGGTTAGAGATTATTGAAGAAGAAAAATTCAGGGATGCGTTGGCGGTTGAAGAAGATGTGGAAGTGACGAAAGTACTTTTTAAATTGTTTTTCGAGCGGACATGTAAGTTGGATGATCTTGCGGAACTTTTGCATTATAGCAGATCAGGTATGTCCAGAATTATAGAAAAAGTAGAGAAAAAGCTGGAAAGAGAAGGGCTCAGACTCTTAAACAAACCGTATGTAGGTTTTTTTATAGGAGGCAGTGAAGTTTATATACGAAACTATTTGTATAAATTGCTGAAGAAAAAGTCATTAGAAGAAACGGAGAAGATTTTTCGTGTTCCAAGAGAAATGCTGGCAAAAGTGAGAAGTGAGATTGATGCGGAGCTTGCGCAAAAATCAGTGCATAAAAGGAAAGAAAATGAACTGTTCTTTTTGAAATACTTACTGATACAAAAGCAAAGGATTGCGATAGGAAAGACGATTAAAACTGACTATTTTGCAAATATCAGTCAGACAGTTCATTTAAATCATGATATGGAAGTTGTTCGTAACATACAAAAGAGAATTGAAACATCAGTGTGTCCGAAATCTGATGAGGAAATAGAAAATATTTATCTTGCTCTTGTTTACAGGCAGGCTTTTTGGCAAAACGGATATGTAGACAGCATTAATGAAAAAAATCTTCAATTCTATCAAGATATGACAGAAAGAGCATTTCAGAGGATTAAAAATGATTACAAGGTAGATCTGTTTCAGGACGATATTTTAGTAAACGGACTGGTGCTTCATCTGGCATCGAATTTCAGCAGATATCTTTTAGGGATGGAAACAGAAAATCTGTTTTACAATGATGTCTTGGAAAGTTATCCGACAGCGTATTACTATGCGATGGAAGTGGCAGAAGAAATTTCGGTATGGACGAAGCTTTCATTAAGTAAATATGAAATCAGTTTTTTGGGCATGCATTTTGCATCTTATTTGGAGAGAAGTCTAAAGTCGAAAAAGTGGAAATGTGCGATTATTTATGGAAGCGGAATCGGATCGGCAAAATTATTGGAAAGCAGACTGCATAATAAATATCCACATCTCGAAGTAATAGGAACAGGCCTTTTGGAAGAGGCGGGAAAAAAAGCGGAAGAAGCAGACTTTTTTATTACGACATTTCCGGTAGAAGAGCCTGAAATTATGGGAAAACCGTGGGTGAGGCTGTCGCCGATGTTGGATATTAAAGAACAGATTGCATTGGAACAGCTTGTCGGAAATTTAGCGCGTCACCGGAAGTGGAGATATGAGAGCGTCTCAAAAATGTATTTGTATATTGATCAATATATGGAAAAAATCGAGCTGTTGAATTATTTATGTGACTTATGCAGAGAAAAAAGATTTATTACGGAACAAGAAGCAGAGGGAATTGTAGGACGCGAAAATTTGGTATCAACAGAAATAGTGGAAGGAATCGCAATGCCTCACGGTTTGATCGAAGGAAGCAGCTTTCTTGTGTTTGCATTATTGAAAGAACCGATTATTTGGGGGAGAACATCGGTAAAGTTAGTTGTTATGGGATGTTTTCAGCGGGGAGATGAGCGTATGAAAGAAGAATTAGAATATATATTTCATCTCTTTTTGAACTTAGAAGATAAGAACAGATTGTTGTCCTGTAAATCGGCGGAAGAGATAGAACGCTGTATGGAGGTGTATTATGGCAAATAGATTGAAAAAGATGCTGACGGAAGAAATGGTACGGTTAGATCCGCCGCTTTTGTCTACACCGGAAGAAGTGATCGAATATTGTGGGAATATTCTTGTAGAAAATAAAAAAGCAAAAGCAGGTTATGTAAAAGAAATGATCGATTCTTATCAAAGGTTCGGACCGTACATGGTAATGGCTCCGGGATTGGCATTGCCGCACGCAAGACCGGGCGGAAATGTAAAAGAACCGTGTATTAGTTTTGTGAAGTTAAAAGAACCGGTTTGTTTTCATCATCCGTGTAATGATCCTGTTTGGGTTGTGTTCGCGCTCGGAGGGGTGTCAGATGATGGGCATATTGAGCTTTTGCAGGATTTGAGTTCTTTGCTGGCAGGTGAACGGATGATTGAAAAACTGGCAGCCTTGAATACATATGAGGAACTGGAAAAATTAATGGAAAAGGAGGCGAGAAGATGAAAGTTGTAACAGTGTGCGGAATGGGGTTTGGAACAAGTCTTATGTTGTTGATGTCAGTGAAAGAAAGTGGAAGAAAGTATGGGATTACAGTAGAAGGTGAGGCAACAGATCTAGGTTCTTATAAAGGAAAAAGCTGCGATTTGATTGTGGCATCGTCAGAGATTGCAAAACAGATCGAAGCAGATGTTCCGGTGTTGGCAATTACAAATCTCTTAGATAAAGCGGAAATCGAAGAAAAGATCAGACCATATTTGAATAAGTAAGGAGGCGGTATATTATGGTGAATTTTTTTGTTAAATTTTTAAGTGAGCCTACAGTTGTATTAGGATTAGTGGCGATGATCGGTCTTATTGCAATGAAAAACAGACCGTCAACCGTGATTCAGGGAACGATGAAAACAATGTTGGGTTTTCTTATCTTGAGCGCCGGATCAAGTTTGATCGCATCTGCGCTGACACCGTTTAGCACAATGTTCAATGCAGCATTTGGAATGTCAGGTGTTGTTCCGGAAGATAACGCATTAGTAGCGGCAGTTCAGACAGTGCTTGGATTTGAAACGCCTATGATTATGCTTTTATCGTTTGTGATTAATATTATTCTGGCGAGAATTACTCCGTTTAAGTACATTTTTCTGACAGGGCATATGATGTTTTCGTTTGCGGGAACTATGGCGATCGTGTTGGATCAGATGGGGATTAACGGATGGATGGCAGTTGCCATAGGTTCTGTTGTCCAGGGAATTTGTATGGTCGTATTTCCTGCAATCGCTCAGCCTTATACAAGGAAAATTTTAAAGACGGATGAAGTTGCATTTGGATTTTGGGGAAGTTCCCTGATTGTTTTTAGTGGATTTGTAGGTCGGCTGGTCAGAAAGAAAAATCGTGATGAAGAAACAGATACATGGGAAAAAGTGAAAGTATCGAATAAACTGGACTTTTTAAAAGATATGTCGATTCTTATGAGTATCGTCATGATAGTAGTTTATATTTTCACGGCTTTGATGGCAGGAACAGAGGTTGTTTCAGAATTGGCGGGAGGACAAAATATAATAGTATATGCTGTTATTCAGGCAATGACATTTGTAGCGGGAGTACTCGTACTTCTTCAAGGTGTCAGAATGTTTCTGGGTGAGATTATCCCGGCGTTTAAAGGAATCAGCGAGAAGCTTATCCCCGGTGCAAGACCTGCTTTAGATGTTCCGATCTTTTATGCAAGCGGTCCGGTTGCTACAACAGTCGGTTTCCTCTGCGCGATGGTAGGCGGGATTCTTGCAACTTTGATTTCAACTCAGTTGAAAGTTGTCGTATTACCGGGAGTGATCGGATTGTTTTTCATGGGAGGCGCTGCCGGAGTATTTGGAGATAAATTAGGAGGAAAAAGAGGATGCGTCGTTGCTTCATTTCTGTTAGGATTTTTATTTACGTTGATAGTTGCGTTGGCATACCCGTTAATTGATGTGACAGGATATGGAGTGGAAGGTCTGTGGTTTGCATCAACAGATGCAATTCTGGTAAGTGTATTTATGCGTTTAATAGGAATGATTGCAGGAGTTTAAAAGAAAAGCGGAAAAATGAAGAAAGGCGGTATGAGAATGAAATTTGCAAGAACAGTTTGCGGAGATATTCAGGCAGAGGAGATGGGATTTACATACCCACATGAACATTTGTATGCAGTTCCGCCGATATGTCAGAAAGACAGGGATTTGGAAGTGAGCGATTATGAAGGCAGCGTAGCAGAATTAAAGCTGTTTAAGTCTGTAGGCGGACAGACATTAGTAGAGGCGTCTACGTTAGATTATGGGCGCAATCTGTCTCTTTTAAAAAAAATGTCTGAAGAGACAGGAGTTCATGTCATTGCAACGACCGGATTTAACAAACATATTTACTATCCGAATTGGGTAGAAGAAAAAAGTACAGAAGAAATTTCCGATATTCTCGCAGACGATATTTTGGAAGGGAGAGACGGAATCAGAGCAGGATTCATAAAAATAGGAACATATTACAATATGATCCATCCACTTGAAGAAAAGACGGCAGTTGCTGCGGCACAGGCGCAGAAAAGGTGTGGAGCGCCGATCTGGGGACATACAGAAGCGGGAACAATGGGAATGGAATTGTTAGATATTCTTGCTCGGGAAAATGTAGATTTTTCCACTGTTGCTTTAGGGCATTTAGATCGAAATCCGGATGAATATTATTTGTTAAAACTTGCTGACCGGGGAATCTATATTCAATTTGATGGACCGGGAAAGGTAAAATACTATCCTGACAGTATCAGAGTTGCATTAATTAAGTCATTGATATCTCACGGATATGCTGATCAGCTTCTTATTTCGGGAGATATGGGGAGAGCCTCTTATCTGGAAGGATACGGAGGAGGTCCGGGATTTCGATATATCAAGACAAAATTTATTCCAAGACTTCTGGACGAAGGGGTGGATGAGGACGTGATTCATAAAATTTTTGTTGAAAATCCAAAGCGATGGCTGGCAGTTTATTAGGGAGAAAATGATGTTAGAAAGTGCAAGACTTGTCTCGATTATTCGGGAAGTGGAAGAAAAAGAAATTATTTCGATCATAGAAGGCCTTGTGGAAGAAGGGATCAGATGGTTTGAGATTTCGCTAAGTGACGGAGAAAACGGCATGAAGTGTATCCGAACAAGCAGAAAGTATTTTGAAGGCCGGGATGTTTATATCGGTGCAGGAACAGTTAAGAAAAAAGAGGAAATTGATGTACTTTCAGATATGGGAGTGCCGTATATTCTGACTCCCGGATTTGATGAGCAGATTGTTCGATATGCATTGGAAAAGAAGATAGAAGTTTTACCCGGAGTGCTGACACCGTCTGAAGTTCAGGCAGCGGTAAATTGTGGAATCCATCTTGCAAAATTATTTCCTGCCGATGCGTTTTCCGATCGTTATATTAAAGCGTTAAAAGGTCCTTTCCCGGAGATGGATTATGTGGCGGTTGGCGGGGTAACACCGGAAAATGCAGTGAATTTCTATAGATTAGGATATAAAGGTGTGGCGGCCGGAAGTAATCTTGTTCCGAAACATGCAAAGAGGAGTGATTTGAAAAAGATCAGAGAAACAGCGCGAAAGTATGTGGAGGTGTCCCAAATATGAGCAATCAAGTAAAAGATATGACATGGCGGGAAGTGCAGGAGCGGTTACGTGAGTTTCCGGTAGTAATCGTTCCTATTGGGTCAACGGAACAGCATGGGTATCATCTTCCTATTGGAACAGATGTTTATTTGGCGGAAGCATTGGCTGAAAAGACAGCAGAAAAAACGGGAGCGCTTGTGTATCCAAGTATTCATTTTGGGTATTCTTGGAGTTGGCGTGACAGAATCGGAACTGTAACGATCCGACAGGATATTCTTCGGGAAATATTGAAAGATGTTGTTCGTTCTGTAGAAAGATACGGGGTAAAAATTCTTATTTTTATGAACGGACATGAGGCGAACAGGTCGGTGATAAAATATGCGATACGGGAAATACAAGATGAAACAGATGTGAAAGTGTTGGGGATGTTTTATCCGGGAATGGAAGAAATTTATGATAAATATATGGAAACTCCGACATGGGGAGGAATGTTTCATGCCTGCGAGTTTGAAACGTCACTTATGCTGGCAGTAAAGCCGGAGACAGTTCATATGGAGCGGGCAGTGCAGGAATATCCTGTCAGACCGACTACGTACGGAATGGACAACACATCGATCGGAGAGTTGAGCGTTTCGGGAACATACGGAAATCCGGTACCTGCAACAGAAGAAAAAGGAGAGATGATGCTAGAACAGTTTACAGAAAATATATCTGCTGTTATAGAGGAATGTGTGAAGAAACTGGTTAGAGAAGAAACATAGAAAAAAATAATAGAAAGAAATATAAAAATATCGGAAATCGAACCGTAAGCTGAAGTTTAATTCGGAGAGCGTCTCGATTTCCGATATTTTTTGTAAGTGGATATAAGTTAAATACAGATTAATGTATTTGATAACAGAAAAAACTTGCATATTATGCAAGAATGATGTATTATTATGCAAAAAGAATGCATATTCATTTTATTTTTTGTGAAGAAATATTGAGACAGGGCAGGTTTGTGAAAAGCAAACAGCAGAGAGGAGCGAATAGATTATGATAAAAGTTGGAATTATCGGTGCAACAGGATATGCCGGAGGTGAACTGGTCAGAATATTGACAGGGCATAGAGAGGCGGAAATTAAATGGTACGGTTCGAGAAGTTACATAGATAAAAAATATGCGGACGTATATCAAAATATGTTTCAGATCATAGATGCGGTCTGCATGGATGATAATATGGAAGAACTGGCATCACAGGTAGATGTGATTTTTACGGCTACGCCGCAGGGATTATGTGCGTCTCTTGTAAACGAAGAAATTTTGTCAAAGACAAAGATTATAGATTTAAGCGCGGATTTCCGTCTGAAAGACGTAAAAATATACGAGGAATGGTATAAGCTCGAACATAAATCCCCACAGTTTATTGAAGAAGCGGTGTACGGATTATGTGAAGTTAATCGGGAAGATGTGAAGAAGGCCCGTCTCGTGGCGAATCCGGGATGCTATACGACTTGTTCCATTTTGACGGCATATCCGTTGGCAAAAGAAGGGCTGATCGATATGGACACCTTGATCATCGATGCAAAATCAGGAACGTCAGGAGCGGGAAGAGGAGCAAAACTGCCGAATCTTTACTGCGAAGTGAATGAAAATATTAAAGCATACGGAGTGGCGACACACAGACATACGCCCGAAATCGAAGAACAGCTTGGATACGCATCCGGGAAAAAGGTCGTTCTTAATTTTACGCCGCATTTAGTTCCGATGAACAGAGGAATTTTAGTTACAGAGTATGCAAAACTTACGAAAGAAGTAAGCTATGAAGACGTAAAGGCTGTATATGATAAATATTATGGCGGTGAAAAATTTGTGCGTGTGCTTCAAAAAGACGTATGCCCTGAAACGAAATGGGTGGAAGGAAGTAATTATGTCGATATCGGGTTTAAGATCGATCCACGGACAAATCGGATTATTATGATGGGAGCGATCGATAATCTGGTTAAAGGAGCGGCAGGACAGGCGGTTCAGAATATGAATCTGATGTTCGGACTTCCGGAAAGTGAAGGCCTTGAGCTTGTTCCGATGTTTCCTTAAGATGTATATCGTGCAAAAAGCAGCAGGGCAGAAAGTAAAATCAAACGGGAAAAAACAGAGGAGATGATGCAGTATGGTACGGATCATGACGATAGAAGATTATGAGGGGGTATATGCCCTTTGGAAAAAAATAAAAGGATTTGGTATTCGAAGTATCGATGATTCAAAAGAAGGAGTGGCGCGCTTTTTGAAACGAAACCCGACGACAAGTGTCGTGGCAGAAAAAGACGGTCGCATTGTCGGAAGTATTTTGTGCGGTCACGACGGAAGACGGGGGTGTTTGTATCATGTCTGTGTAGATGAAGATTACAGACGTCACGGAATCGGAAAAAGGATGGTTGTTTTTGCGATGAAAGCGCTGAAAGAAGAAAAGATTAATAAAGTATCTTTGATCGCATTTACGGAAAATGATATTGGAAATGCATTTTGGAATACAATCGGATGGACGGAGCGTCTGGATCTGAATTATTATGATTTTACGTTAAATGAAGAAAATATAACTGCATTTAACGGTCAATAGTCTGTTTGAATAAAGTTATCATATGAGAGTTATACAAAAAACAGAGCTGTACAGATCGGCAGCTCTGTTTTTTGTATAGACATCTTTATTCGTGGATTTTGATTCCTTCAAAAAACGCTTCATAAGGGACATTGTAGATTGTTTTTAAGCATACAAGATCTGTAACTTTAAGATTTCGTTTTCCGCGTTCAATATTTGCATAAGCAGCCCGGTGAATAAAAGTCCCCATCTCATTCATTGCATCGGTTAACTGTTGTTGTGTATATTCATGGGATGTTCTTAAGAGTGCGAGATTATCGGTGAAAGTAGGATGTCTAAGTAACATAGTTATCGAAGTTCGTGGAAGTGTGGCAGGAGAAAGACCGACAAAGAAATCAGAGTAAGGAATACGATAGATATTTTTTAAAATAACTAAGTCAAAAACTTTGATATTGCCGAAACCGGATTCAATGAATTTATAAACTTCACGAGTAATAGTACTCCCGCGTATTTGCATCTGGATAACTAATTTTTCTTGAGAAAAATGATGCTTATATCGTAAATACTTTAGTGTGGACGCAAAAATTTGTTTTGGATTTTGCATATAGCGTCTCCTTTCGAGTGGTAGTTTGCTGAGTTTTTAGCGAAATTTTGGCAATAGATAGTTACATTTTCTCTTGAGTCTATAGGTTTGTTATGCTAATATTGGTAATGTCTAGTTACTATATGGGATTGACAGATAAAATATTCCGAAAAGTAACTTTTTCAGAGGGGCAAAAAGGAAGCGGCTTTTTGTTTTTGCAACGACGACGAGCTAAAGTCCGGATTTGTCCGAGAACTTGGAAGCCGCCTGCAATCCAAGAATGCGTCTTTTGGCACTTTGGGTGAGTGGAACAGAGGGAGAGGAAAAGAGGCGATGTGAAGGGAAATTCTCACTAATATCTTCTGCTTTTCACAGCAGTATAGTAGAAAGGAGTTGGGATGCGATGAGCAGAACAATAGAGAAGATGGGGAGAGGAGTAGATAATGAATAAAATAAAAAGGGGCGTGTCACTGTTATTATGCAGTTTGCTATTTGGTTCTGCCGTAACATTGGGGAATGTGGCCGATGTACAGGCAGGCAAACAGATAAAGACAGAGACAAAACAAACAATAAATAATACGAAAACAAAGAAGAAAGTTTCCGACGATCAGACATCAGGTAAGACAGGGCGGAATGAGGAAAATAAAGCAGGGGAAGGAGCGCAGACTGATATTGCTGAATCAAAAGTAACTTTTTTTGTGTTGCCTGTTTATACACAAGGAACTACGGCAATCAGTATAGACAGAGATATAGGCATCGGGCAGATTATGGACGTTGGTTTTACAGATCGTAATTTTGCCGTTGCAGTTTATGATTCTTTGTTTGAAGCAGGATGGATGGGAACACCGGGGCAAAGCGTGAAAGAAGTTTTAGGGTCTTTTACGGGGATGATAAAAGCAGACGGATATGCAAGGAAAGTAACATATATAGCATCTGCACAGATGGCTACGTTTATTCCATCGTTTGAAATTAAGGATATATCAAAAGAATTTAATACGCAGGAAGAGGCAAACAAGTATCTGGAGTCATTAGTGGATGAGCCCGGAGCTGTGCAATATGCAAATAAGAAAGTTGAGAAAAAAATAGAACAGTTAGACACTCAGAAGCCGGAGAATGAATTGATCAAAAGTATCGAAGGAATCGAGTGGCTTAGAAAAGCCGGAATGATCGACTTAGAGAACAATGCCATTTCGGATTTGTCGCCTTTATCAATAAATTATTTGGAATCATTAGGTTCTGCGGAAGGATTGACCGATATTGATGAAGGAAAAAAGTGGTTTGGAGAGCAGCTTAGAAATACACATCTTAATATATCTTTAAATCCGGTGCGAAAATATCCGGTAATAGCCGGAGGGCGTTTGATCATAAAGCAAACGCTCGACCAGGCGTTTAAATTAGGAGCAGATCCGGTAATTTTGATCAAACCGGAAGATAATTCAGATGAAAATATAAAGAATATAAATCTGTCAATTCCTTATATTGAACGCGGTGGACTTCGTATTGAAATATTAAAAGACCAAGATGCTACGATGATTCAGTCTACCAATATCGATGGCGCTTATTTGGACTATGATAAACTGACAGATGAAATATTTCCGGTGCGTAATGTTTCGTCAAGTGGATATGTGAGATGCGGTTTGGGAACAGATAATGTGTTGTGGTATTATGGCACGGCGGAAAATGCGGAAACAGATATGTCGACGATCGGAAGTTCAAGCATGAAATTTTTAATTAATCATATGATCCGTATTTATGTAAAAGTAAAACCGGAACCCGCAGAAACAAAGCTTACTTTGACAAAAACGGTAGCAGGCACCGACGAAGGAAGATTCAGACCTGTAAAAGATGCAAAATTTAAGCTGTATAAAGCCGTTCGGGACGAGGAAGGCAATTTTGTAAAAGGAGAGCTGTATCAGCCGGATGAGTATATAACAGATGAAGAGGGAAAGATAAATTTTAGTACGGAGATTCCGAACGGAGACTATTGTTTTGCAGAAACAGAAGCTCCGGAAGGTTTTGAGTTAAACAGTGATCCTGTCTTTTTCTCGGTTGGGGGCGGTGAAATGGAAATCACAGGCGGAGAACAGACGGTAACGCCTACAGAAGGAGAATCCACATCAGCCGGGGAAAACAGTACATATATCGATCGATATTCGCCGGATGTAAATATTAAAGTTACTCCGGGAACAGGGATGGTGTTAGATCAGATCATTGTAACGTATTTTGACCGGAAAACGCAGAAGAATACCGGGAAGACCTTTACAAATGAGACGGGAGAAGCGGCAAAAAACGCCGCTGAGTTTATTAACAAAGGAAAAGGTGATGAAAAAGAGGCCGGGGTGATTGACGGTACGGTAACAGTTCAACCGATTTACAGATTGAAGGCGAATCTTACAGTCGGAAATGACAGAGAAAAAACGGACTTTGTTTTTAAAAAGGTAAGCGCAGAAGATCAAACTGTGATGGAAGGAGTTCGGTTTAAACTAACATGTAATCATAAACATGATAAAAAGTGCAAAGGCTTGATTTCACCGGAGTCTTGTACACATGCACATAACGATAAGACGGGATTTGTGGATGAACAAGGATGTACATGGAGCGCGGAAGAGGTAAGCAAGGCTGATGGAATCGTGAAGTTTTCAGAACTTGTATCCGGCGAATACATATTATCAGAAGAGGCGACATTGGATGGATTCATTTTGCCGGAAGGAACATGGACAGTAACCGTCGATGCACATAAAGATGAAGTTAAAGTAGAAAAAACAGAAAAAGACGATTCCACAGTTCCGCAGTTCGAAAAAAAAGATGGAATTCTTCAAGTGGAAAATGAACCTACAGTCCCGTTTTCCTTCATAAAAGTAGATGAAAAAACAGGAAATGAGCTTGCGGGCGCGGAATTTACCCTTTATCAGGGTGATGAGAACGATGCCGACAAATGGAGCATTGTAGGAGGTTCGGTTGTATCATCAGAAGAAGGAATTGTTGATTTCGGTCGGTTGAAACAAGGGGAATATTTTCTTAAAGAGACAAAAGCTCCGAAAGGATATTTGAAACCGACGGGATATTGGAAGGTGACTATTGCTGTTACAGATGATGCCAGTAAGAAAGTCACTTTTGAAGCAAGAGGCGACGTACCGGCAATCAGTGGAAATCATATAGAAGGATTTAAGGTTTCTAACAGAGAGACAAGCCTCCTTCCGAAGATGGGAGGAAACGGTACGAAGATTTTTGTGTTCAGTGGATTTATGATCATCTGTTGTTCACTTGTATTATATTTTAGATTCAAAAGAAAAGGAGCTTAAAATTATGGGAAAGATTTTGAAATATATGACAACGATAGCTCTGGCAGCAGTAATGTTGTTTGGAACAATGACGACGGCGTTTGCTGTGGAAAATAGCGGACAAGTAGTGGGTAATGACCAGAAAGGTTCTATTACGATTCATAAATATAAGATGCCTGATGCAGAAAATGCGTTTGAATCAAACACAGAAAACGGCGGTATTGAAATGGATAGTCTTCCTGAAACGGCAGAACCGCTGGCAAATGTTAAGTTTCAGGTTACAAAAATGGAGCAGGACCAAGCGGGAAAATGGAACGAAACGACAATATCTCGTACGGTAGTTACGAATGAGTCCGGAGAAGCAGTTTTGGAAGATCTTCCGTTGGGCAGATACAAAGTAGAAGAGTTAGGTTTGGATTCATCCGATGGAAGTGATGCGGTTCTTCCGAATGAGAAAGATGATGCGATGGTAGGAAAAGCATTTTATGTTGATGTTCCGATGACGCAGGCAGACGGTCAGACACTTAATTATAATGTACATGTATATCCAAAGAATGAAGTGCTGTCTATTGAAAAGGATGTTACATATGCAGGAAATAAGCATGATTCTTTTGATATGCAAGAGAATCAGACGTGGATTATCCATACGGCGATTCCGGGTAATATTGCATTGACAAATGATAACGGCAGCTATGATACCGCAAAATTATACAAAGTGACAGATAAAATCGATTCTCAGCTTACATATAAAGGGAACATTGTTGTTAAAGCGGTAGATAAGGATTATAAAACGGTAATAGATGAGTTAGAAAAAGATACGGATTATTCAGTGGAAGAGCCGGCAGAAGGAAATGAGAATACATTGATAATAAGTCTGACCGATGCGGGAAAAATAAAATTGAAAAAAGCGATTAATAATCCGGATGCTCAGGCTGCATTTCTTCAGATCCGTTTTGATACGATGATCAATAAAACGGCAAAAACAGGGGAAGCAATTTATAATGACGCAGATTTGAAATTTACAACTGCAAAGGGTACGGCTGTTGATGTAAGCGTGCCTGAAAACGAGCGGCCGGAAGTACATACCGGAAAGATTGCCATTAAAAAGGTTGGGGAAAAGGCAGACGGAACACCTTTAAAAGATGTTGAATTTATGATTTTCGACAGTACGGAAAAAGCACAGGCAGCAGTAAAACTTCTCCAAAATAATAAGGCGGGAGAAATTACAGGAGCTTTGAAGGTATATGATCCGAATCAAAAGGAATTTACTACAGTTGTAAAGACGAACGATAAGGGCGTTGCAGAGTTTAGAGGTCTTGCATATTATACAAATAAGGCGAATGAAGAAAATAAAGTTCAAGGTGACGACGCAGCTACCGGAGCAAAGAAGTATTATCTTGTAGAGACAAAAACGGTAAAAGGATATCAGCTTCCGAGTAAATATTTTGAAGTGACAGTGAATCACGATTCATCTACTGCTACGGTTCCAAGCGATACGATCATAAACACAAAACCGAGTAAACTTCCGGCAGCAGGTGGAAATGGAACGATCATTTTTACGGCAGTCGGTCTGACGGTTATGGCAGCGGCGGGCATTATTATTTTTATGTCCAGAAAGAAAAAAGATCGCTGATCAATAGAAAGCAGATTGAAAGACTAAGAAGGAAGAGGGAGGGAGTCTTAGAAGACGAACCTCCCTTTAGGTGATTATGAGCAGAAGTAAAAAGCTAATCGTAACGGCTCTTTTTCTGATCGGAGCATGTATACTGTTGTATCCGGCAGTCAGTAACAAGCTTGCAGAGCGGCACCAGGCAGAGATGATCAGTCGTTATGAGCAGACGGTTGAAGAACTTCCGAAGACAGATATGAAATCAGAGTGGGAAAAGGCTGTAAAGTATAATGAATCTGTTACGGGAATGTCTGTAGAAGATCCGTTTATATTAGGAAGCGGCTCTGTTTTGCCCGGTAATTATAAAGATGTGCTCAATGTAGAAGAAAAAGAAGGAGTGATGGGATATATTGAAATTCCGGCGATCGACGTTATGCTCCCGATCTATCATGGAGTCAGTGAGAGGGTGTTGAGACGGGGCGTCGGACATATGGAAACAACGGCTCTTCCTATAGGCGGAAAAGGTACGCATTCGGTTCTTGCATCCCACAGAGGATTGTCTACTGCAAAATTGTTTACAGATTTGGATCGAATGAAGGAAGGGGATTTGTTTTATATCCATGTATTGGATCATCTTCTTACTTATGAGGTAGATCAGATTTCAGTGATAGAGCCGGAAGATACAGATGCATTGCGTCCGATAGCGGATAAGGAATACATAACGCTCTTAACGTGTACGCCGTACGGGGTAAACAGTCATAGACTGCTTGTCCGGGGAGAAAAAATATGTGATGAAATCGTGAAGGAAAGCGAAGAGAAAGAGTCGGATACGGCGAAAAAAGAGCGGGATATAACGGAGATGATCGCATATGGCGCAGCGGTATTTGCCCTCGTCAGTTTATTCGTTGCTGCAGTGGCGGTGTGTGTAAGGAAAATGAAGAAAAAACGAAGGACAAGGGGCAGAAAGAAAAAAGCCGGGAAGAGAAGTCTAAAAAGGAGAAAAAGATGAAAAGAGTGAGAAAACAAAGAAAACTTTTTATTTTCGGTCTGATTCTTCTTTTGATCGGATGCGGGATTCTGCTTTATCCGCATATTCTTCAGAAATTTTATAAGATAAAGACAGAGAGTATGTTTCGTCAGTTTGAAGAAACGACGGAGAATGTCCGGGATGCGAATCCTGAAAAATATGCCCGGCTTTATGAAGAAATGAAGAACTATAACGAAGAACTTATAAAAAACAATCAGGAAAATCTGGCAGATCCGTATGCATATGCAAACCCGGCAATCCGTTTGGAAGAGTACGGAGTAGAAGATGGAATTGCAGGATATATTAAAATTCCGGTTATGGATCTTGAGCTTCCGTTATATTTGGGCGCTAACGAAGAAAATATGTCAAAAGGAGCTGCTCAGCTTACGGAAACGTCGATGCCGATCGGTGGGAATAATACGAATATGGCGGTTGTCGCACATCGGGGATACAGTTATGCAAAGATGTTTCGTGAGATTGAAAAATTGAAAATCGGGGATGAAATATTTATTACAAACTTCTGGGAAACGATGACTTATAAAGTGGAACGGATAGAGGTGATATCTCCGGATGAGATTGATAAGATCAGAATACAGGAAGGCAAAGATATGGTGACTCTTGTGACTTGTCATCCATATCCTCACAATTATCAGCGGTATTTAGTTTATTGTGAGAGAGTTTGAATCCATGTCCGGTAATTTAAAAATGATTCGTATAGCCCGTAATTCAAAAGATGAAATAGTTGACAAAACAGATTTTATTTCATAATATAATAGCTAATAATATTTGCGTATAGAATTTAGACGGTTAGATGATTTAAAACAATCGTCGACACAGAAAAAGGCGGGGGGAGAACAAAAAACAGAAATACAGACGTTTTGATAAAGAAACGGTTCTTCTTTCATTAAAGTGAAATCGCGGATTGACTTCGCCTCTTTTAAGAGGCGGAGTTTTCTTTTATAGAAGAAACTTTGACAGAACATATAGGGTACAAAAAGGAGAGGACAAAATGAAAGTGATCGATGGCGGAGTAACAGCGGCAAAAGGATTTCAGGCAGCGGCAGCGGCAGCGGGCATCAAGTATAAAGACCGTACCGATATGGCGCTGATCTACAGTGAAAAGCCGTGTAAGGCGGCGGGAACTTTTACAACAAACCTTGTGAAAGCGGCTCCTGTAAAGTGGGATCGCGCGATCGTGGAGTCAAAGCGGAAACCACAGGCAGTGATCGTAAATTCCGGCATTGCAAATGCATGTACCGGAGAAGAGGGAATGAAATATTGTGAAGAAACGGCAAAAGAGGCGGCTTGTGTTCTTGGCGTAGAGGCGGAAAGCGTGCTTGTCGGTTCCACAGGAGTGATTGGTATGCAGCTTCCGATGGACCGGGTGAAATCGGGAATCAAAATGCTGGCAGAGGCAAAGAACAGCAGCAAAGAAAAGGGAACAGAGGCAGCAAAAGCGATCATGACAACGGATACAAAGAAGAAAGAAGCGGCAGTTACCTTTGAGATCGGAGGGAAGACCGTGACGATCGGCGGGATGTCAAAGGGATCGGGAATGATTCATCCAAATATGTGTACAATGTTAGCCTTTCTGATAACGGATGCCGCAATTACAAAAAAAGCGCTTCAGTGTGCGTTAAGTGAAGATGTGGAAGATACTTACAACATGATTTCCGTAGACGGAGATACATCTACAAACGATACGGTTCTTTTGCTGGCTAACGGAATGGCAGATAATAAGAAGATTAAATATGGAACAAAAGAATACGAACAGTTTAAGAAAGCTCTCCATTATGTCAATGAAACGCTTGCAAAAGAGATGGCGGGAGACGGAGAAGGCGCGACGGCGCTTTTTGAAGTAAAAGTCGTAGGCGCGAAGACGAAAGAGCAGGCAAAGGTTTTGTCGAAATCGATCGTCTGCTCAAATTTGACGAAAACGGCAATAGCAGGTCACGATGCGAACTGGGGCAGAATCCTCTGTGCGATGGGATATTCGGGAGCACAGTTTGATCCTGAGAAGGTGGATTTGTTTTTTGAAAGTGCGGCAGGAAAGCTTCAGATCATTGAAAACGGTGTTGCGCTAAATTACAGTGAGGAAAAAGCAACGGAAATTTTATCTGAGCCTAAGGTGACTGCGATCGCCGATCTGAAAGAAGGTGATGCCGCGGCAACGGCATGGGGATGCGATCTGACTCATGAATATATCAGCATTAATGCAGATTACAGAAGCTAGAACATGTCAGTGAAAAAAGAGTTATTTGCAGGATCAAAGATACGAGACAAAAAGATTGGAGAGAGAACATGAATAAAAACATGCAGCAATATCTTGATAAAGCAGAAGTTTTGATTGAAGCTTTGCCGTATATCCAGCGGTTCAACCGAAAGATCATCGTTGTGAAATACGGCGGAAGCGCTATGATCGACGAAGAATTGAAAAAGCGCGTTATTGAGGATGTGACGCTTTTGAAGCTTGTCGGATTTAAGCCGATCATCGTACATGGCGGCGGAAAAGAGATTAGCAAATGGGTTGAAAAAGCCGGTATGGAACCGAAGTTTATCAATGGGCTTCGTGTGACAGACAAAGATACGATGGAATTAGCCGAGATGGTACTTGGAAAAGTAAATAAAAGTCTTGTTCAACTTGTTGAGAGCCTTGGCGTGAGGTCGATCGGTATCAGCGGTAAGGACGGAGCTTTGTTAAAGGTGGCGAAGAAATACTCTGACGGTCAGGATATCGGATATGTAGGAGAAGTTACAGAGGTAAATGAACAGATTATTTACGATCTCCTGGAAAAAGATTTCCTTCCCATCATTTGTCCGGTCGGTATGGATGAAAATTACCATACATATAATATTAATGCAGATGATGCGGCGTGTGCGATCGCGCGCGCGGTGAAAGCGGAAAAATTAGCGTTTTTGACTGATATCGAGGGAGTGTATAAAGATCCGGAAGATCCGTCTACCTTAATCTCGGAACTTTGTGTAAAAGAGGCGGAAAAACTAATGACAGAAGGTTATATCGGAGGGGGAATGCTTCCGAAACTTCAGAACTGTATCGATGCGATCGAAGCAGGTGTTTCAAGAGTGCATATTCTTGACGGAAGGATTCCGCATTGTCTTCTTCTTGAGATTTTCACTAATAAAGGGATCGGAACAGCGATTTTAAATAGTACAGAAAGCAGGTATAATCACGATGAACAGTAAGATACAGGCGGCAGAGGAAAACCTTATTCATGTATATAATCGTTTTCCGATCGCACTTGACCATGGAAAGGGAATGTATCTGTATGATACAGACGGAAAAGAATATCTTGATTTTGCGGCAGGCTTCGCAGTGACAGGGCTTGGGTATGACAATAAAGAATTAAACGAGGCGCTGAAAAAACAAATTGATAAATTATACCATACGTCCAACCTTTATTATCATGAAAGCTGCGGGGAAGCGGCGGAAGCGCTGAATAAAGTCAGCGGAATGGATCGGGTATTTTTTACAAACAGCGGCGGCGAAGCAAATGAAGGGGCTTTAAAAGCAGCGAGACGATATGCATATACAAAAGGATCGGGACGATATGAATTTATCGCTATGGAAAACTCGTTTCACGGCAGATCATTTGGAGCGGTATCGGTTACAGGACATGATTCTTACAGAGAACCTTTTGAGCCGCTTGTTCCGGGGGTAAAGTTTGCAAAATTTAACGATCTTGACAGTGTGAAGTCGCTTGTGAATGAGAAAACGTGTGCGATTATTTTAGAACCGCTTCAGGGAGAGGGCGGCATTCATCTGGCGACACAGGAATTTATGGAAGGGATCAGAAAGCTCTGTGATGAAAACGATATCCTTATGATCTGTGACGAAGTACAGTGCGGCATGGGCAGAACAGGTACGATGTTTGCATGGCAGGGGTACGGAGTAAAGCCGGACATCCTTACGATGGCGAAAGCGATCGGAAACGGCATTCCGGTCGGCGCGTTTGCAATGACGGAAGAGGTTGCCGGATATTCTCTTAAACCGGGAGATCACGGGGCGACATACGGAGGAAATCCGCTTGCGTGCACGGCGGTAAAGACAGTTCTTTCCATTTTTGAGAGAAAAAATATTGTAGGACATGTCAATGAGATAGCTCCATACTTTACAGAAAAATTAGAAGAACTTAAAGCGGAATTTGACTGTGTGACAGAGCGAAGAGGAAAAGGTCTGATGCAGGGTCTTGTGATCACAAAGCCGATCAAAGAGATCAATGATCGTGCGATTGAAGAAGGTCTGCTTATCATACAGGCGCAGGGAAACGTAATCCGTTTTGTTCCTCCGCTGATCGTAGAAAAAGAGCATATCGATCAGATGGTTGAGAAGATGCGCAGAATACTTGCATAAAAGTGTTTCCGTAAAGATATTTCTCCAATGTTTTCATAAGAGAAAATGTTACATAAATAGACAGAATAAGAAACCGGTCGAAGGACATACTAAAGGAAGTTAGAAAAATTGTTTGATCTAAACAGTTCGGAGGTATGTATATGATCGGTTTTTTAATTGCTCTTTTGTCCGGAGCGCTTATGAGTATTCAGGGAGTATTTAACACACAGGTTACGAAGACAACAGGAATGTGGGTCGGAAACGGCTGGGTACAGTTTACGGCTTTTGCGGTTTGTCTTGCGATGTGGTTTTTTACCGGAAGAGATCAGGTTTCACAGCTTATGGAAGTACAGCCGAAATATATGCTGTTAGGCGGTGTGATCGGCGCAGGGATCACATGGACGGTTATAAAAAGTATCGAAGCGTTAGGGCCTGCGCGTTCAGCTCTTCTCATTGTGATCGCACAGCTTACGGTTGCTTATCTGATCCAGCTTTTCGGATTGTTTGGAATGGATCGGGAGCCGTTCTCATGGAGAAAAGCAGGTGGTCTCCTTCTTGCGGTTGCCGGCATAGCAGTTTTTCAATGGAAATAAAAGTAATAAATCTGTAATATATATGTTTTTTTTGTAAAGAAAAAGAAAGTTGTCCTTAATAGGTTGACAGAGATGTAACAAGACGTTAATTGTCTATTGTAATTTTAGTAAAAATTCGTTACAATATTAATGTCCGACATAAAGGGGTAATTCTCCCGGCAAAGCTGAGGAGAAGAATATGCAAGACAATCAGAAAAAATACAGAAAAAAATACGCTGTCATGACAGTGTTCTTTCTTATTTCGGCAAGTTTCCTGTTTGGGTGCGGGAACAAAGATTCGGCCGTTCCTGAAACAGAAGAATTTTTATTTTCTGCGGAAGAAGAAAAGTCGGATCATACATCACAAAAGAGCGAAGAGCCAGCAGAGAAGGCAGAAAGAAAAAAGGCGGAAGCGGACAGCGGTACAGTGGAAGAAAATCCGGAGCGTAAAAAAGTATTCGTATATGTTTGCGGAGAAGTTCAGGCTTCGGGCGTATATGAACTGGAACAGGATTCCAGAGTGTTTGAAGCGATTGCGAAAGCGGGCGGGCTGACAGAAAACGCTGCGGCGGAAGCGGTTAATCAGGCGAGGGTTGTCGTTGACGGAGAACAGATTTATGTGCCTTCTTTAGATGAAGTGAAAGGCGCAGGGGTTGTATCGGAAGTGACCGAACGTACGGACGATGGGAAGATAAATATTAATACAGCCGAAAAAGAGGAACTCATGACGCTTACAGGAGTCGGAGAGGCGAAAGCGCAAAGTATAATCGCATATCGGGAAGAACACGGCGGCTTTCAGTCAATCGAAGAATTGATGCAGATTGAGGGAATCAAAGAGGGAGTATTTAATAAAATAAAAGAAGACATAACGATCTGACATAAGAGAGCGGTTTTGTATACCGCAGTGCATAAGGAGTCGAAAAAAGAGGAGTATGGGTAAGAGAATTTTAGTTGTTGATGATGAGAAGCTGATCGTAAAAGGAATCCGCTTCAGCCTCGAGCAGGAAGGCATGGAAGTAGACTGCGCCTATGACGGCGAGGAGGCTTTGGAATACGCAAAGGCATGTGAATATGATCTTGTCCTTTTGGATGTGATGCTGCCGAAACTGGACGGTTTTCAGGTGTGTCAGCAGATTCGGGAATTTTCGGATATGCCGGTTGTGATGCTGACGGCAAAGAGCGAGGATATGGACAAGATACTGGGACTGGAATACGGTGCGGATGATTATATAACGAAACCGTTTAACATTTTAGAGGTGAAGGCGAGGATCAAAGCCATCATGAGGCGGACGTCGAAACGGAAAGAACCGGCAGGCGGACCGGTGCTGATCAAAGGAAGCTTAAAGATTGATTGTGAGAGCAGAAGAGTATTTATCGGAGAGAGAGAGATCAATCTTACGGCAAAAGAATTTGATGTTTTAGAGCTTCTGGCAATGAATCCAAACAAAGTATACAGCAGAGAAAATCTGCTGAATCTGGTGTGGGGATATGATTACCCGGGAGATGCAAGAACAGTAGACGTACATATCCGAAGGCTTCGTGAGAAGATTGAGATGAATCCGAGTGAACCGAAATATGTACATACAAAGTGGGGAGTGGGTTATTATTTCCAAGATTAAATATCAATTTGTATCCAACCGTAAAATTATCGGGAACATGCGTTTTTGTGTGATTCTTTGTACAATGCTGGCAGGGCTGATACCCTGCCTTGCAACACTTTTCGGAATCGTAGCATTTTACGAGTCGCGTGCGGTCGAACTTCGGACTGCGGAAATCCAAAATCAATGTACAATATTAAGCAATCAGCTCTCGGCATACGGATATCTTTCCGATCCGACTTCGGAAGTGATCGATTCTAATCTGACGCAGCTGACGAATATATATAACGGCAGAGTTATGATCATGGATGAAGATCTCTGCGTAATTAAAGATACATATAATCTCGATGAAGGAAAGACGAATGTATCGGAAAGCGTCGTTCGGTGCATGCGCACAAAGCCGACGAACCACTATGATAAAAAGAATCATTATATCGAAGTGACTTCACCGATCAATATCCCGGGGAAAAAGAAGATAGACGGTGTGATTTTAGCAAGTGTCTCTACAGACAGTATTGAAGTTACAAAACAGGTATTTTATACGCATGGAGGTGTCGTAGTAGGAATAGCGGCGATTTTCTTGGCTGTTTTCGGGGTGGCCCTTGCCAATAAACTTGTAAAACCGATTCATAAGATTACAGGGGCGATTGAAAATGTGAGTGAAGGATACAGTGACGATGTGCTGCACGTAGACACGTTTGCGGAGACAAGTCAGCTAAGTGAAGCGTTCAACAAAATGCTCGGCAGACTAAAGCAGCTGGACGACTCCAGAGAAGAGTTTGTCTCAAACGTTTCCCATGAACTGAAAACTCCGATGACATCGATGAAAGTGCTGGCAGATTCGCTTCTTGAGCAGGAAAACCTTCCTGTGGAAATGTACCGTGAATTTATGGAAGATATCGCGAAAGAAATCGACCGGGAAAATCAGATCATAACAGATCTTCTTTCTCTTGTGAAAATGAATCGGACCGGTCAGACGATGAACATTCAGCAGGTGAATATCAACGACTTGCTTGAACAAATATTAAAGAGGCTGAAACCGATCGCGGAAAAGAAAAATGTTGAGATGGTCATGGAAAGTTTCCGTCCGGTGAGCGCAGAGATTGATGAGACGAAATTTACACTTGCCGTTTCAAATCTTGTGGAAAATGCGATTAAATATAATCATGAAAACGGATGGGTTCATGTGTCTTTAAATGCCGATCATAAATATTTTTATTTAAAAGTAGAAGATTCCGGTCTTGGAATCCCTCAGGAAGATCAGGCACATATATTTGAGAGGTTTTACCGGGTAGACAAGTCTCATTCCAGAGAAATCGGCGGAACGGGACTGGGGCTTGCGATCGCCAGAAACGCAGTGATCGTTCACAGAGGATCGATCAAAGTGCATAGTAACGAAGGCGAGGGAACGACATTTACAGTTCGGATTCCGCTGATCTATACAACAGTGCCGGAAGGAGTGGGGAGATGAAAAGGAACAGGAAACTTGCGGTCGTAATATGCATTTGTCTTATTTTGTCCTTGTGTCTGCCGTTTTTCCTTTCAGGCTGCCGGAAGAAGAAAATAGATTCGGAGATGTCAGTCTATTATCTTAATGAAGACAGAACAGGACTTGTTAAAGCGCCCTATGAAACAGGGAAAACGGCAAAAGGCAAGAAGATGACGGACAAAGAAATCTGCGGTATGGCAGAGGATATACTGGAAACGCTTCGGAAACCATCGGATAAAATCGAAAATGTTCCTCCGATTCCGAATGAAGTATCTGTACAAAAATGTGAACTGCGGGGGAGTATATTAGATATCGACTTCAATAAAGCGTATTTAAAAGTAAACAGTCTGGAAGAAAAGCTTATGAGGGCATCTATTGTATGTTCGCTTTCGGAAATTGAAGGGGTCAACGCAGTACTGTTTACGATCGACGGAGAGTCGCTTAAAGACAGTGACGGCAATTCGATCGGACTTATGACAGAAGATGATTTCGTAGAAAACACAGGATCGTCACCGAGCGCCTACCAGACGGTAGAATTAACGCTTTATTTTGCAAATGAAAGCGGAGATAAGCTTGTTCCGCAAAAAGTTTCGGCAAGGTACAGCAGTAATTTGTCGAAAGAGAAAATGATCGTTGAGAAACTGATGCAGGGTCCTGAAAGCGGAGCTTATCCGACGATCAACCCGAATGCAAATCTGTTGGGAGTGACGATCAAAGATGATATTTGTTATGTGAATTTCGATAGTACGTTTCTGAACGGAGAGTATGATATCCTGCCGAAACTTACGATTTATTCAATCGTAAATTCGCTTGTTGAGGGAACAGAGGCGACGCAGGTTCAGATTACGATTAACGGAGAGTCAAAAGCTAAGTATATGGGCACTGTGGATCTTTCACAGCCGCTGAAAGAAAATTTAGAGTTGGTCGCAGCCGATGACAAAAAATGAAAAGACGACCATTATGTATATTTTGCGTACTGTTTCTTACAGTACAGGCGATAAGGGTGCTGTTTTTCGGCGCGGGAGATTACACTTCCGCGCTTGGGCAGATCGTAAACCGAAACAATAAAGGAGAAATCAATCTTATATTGACGGGAACGGCAGATAGGATTGATGAAAAAGAATCTGTAACGGCAGTCCGTGTAAAGGGGAATGCCGTCTCTTTTTATAGTGGCAGCGATCGAAAGATCGCAAGGCAGTCTGTATTCGGAAAAAGCGACGGGCATCGTTCTTCCTATGATTTCAGTCAAGAGCTGCCAAGAAAAATATGGGAAGAGAAAGTGCTTGTTTATCTTGAAAAAGAAGATGCGGCACATATCAAAATCGGAAATAAACTAAAAATAAAAGGAAAGGCGTCTGCATTTGAGACTGCACGTAATCCGGGCAATTTTGATCAGAGAGCTTATTACAAAAGGCAGAAAATAGGCGCATATGTATGGGCGGATGAAGTCGGTATATTATCCGGGCAGACTGAATGCATCAGACAATTCCTGCATGAATTCAGGCAAGGTTGGAAGAAACTCCTTGTAGGGTGTTTGGGCAGTTATTATGGAAACACGATAAGTGCGATCCTTCTCGGAGAAAAAGGAGACCTTGATCCATATATGAAAAAGTTGTATCAGAAAAACGGGATCGGTCATCTGCTGGCCATATCAGGTGTCTGTTTTCTGTGTTGGGTATTTCTAATAGGCGAAAGAATGGCTTAAAATGGGCGTTTGTGAGCATTGAGTTTAGAAAAAATACATATTTTAATTGTGCTTTTACGCCTTGTTTTGCACCTGAGAGTGATTTGCAGAACTGATAGGGTAAGTGATAATAAAACTTTTTAACGAAACTAAATACAATTTGGCAAAAGATGTACAATATTTGGCGAAAACATATTATTTTACGAAAGGGACATGTATGGAAAAAAAGATTGTGGCAATCCGATATTATAATGTATGGTTCTATTTGCATGTCAATTCAGAACAGGATATGGTAAAAATCTCATATTTGACAGATAGAATTGATGCTGGAGAACAGATGGTAATGAAAGATATTTATCAATGGTGTCAGGGACATGGAATAAAATATAATTCAAAATTTGTATATAGAAAAGATTTTTCTCTGAAAGCGAATATATGGAATTTCTATTCATATATGCGTAGTAAGATAGAAATGAGCAGGACGAAAGTAGAAATATAAAAGGTAGGAATATCAGTCTTGACCACAACACTTAATGCTGCTAAAATTTAAAATAGTATGCATACAAAGGAAGTGTTTGAGTGGGTAGAGGAAAAAGTATTAATGTATATTTGATTGATGGGGAAGCTACGGGGAAAATACAGGCAAAAATATCTAATTGGAATGGAATTGCATATAAAATACCGAGAAATTTATTATCAGAATGTAAAAATTTAGAGGCATTTAATCAAAGTGGAGTATACTTCCTTTTTGGAGCTGATATGGTGTATGTGGGGCAGGCAGAAGTTCGCAAAAATGGAAAAGGAATTCATCAAAGAATTCTTGATCATGAGAATGATAAATATAGGAACTGCTGGGATGAAGTTGTAATCTTTACAAGACAAGATAATTCGCTAGGAAGAACGGACATTTCATATCTAGAAAATCGTTTTTATAATAAAGCACTAGAAGCTGGTCGATTTAAAGTGCTAAATGCCAATGAACCAACCGTAGGAACAGTGACGGCAGAAAAAGAAAGTGAATTAGAGGAATATATAGATCAATCCGAACTGGTTTTGGGTGTTTTAGGCTATAGAGTTTTTGAACCCAGAAATGATTTTATGGAAGAATTTGATAATATAGGTAATAATGAATGTGGCAAGAAGTTTACTTCAATTCCCAAACTACCGGATGATTCTGGGGGAGTAGGTGACTTTATTCTTCAAGCTATGCGTAATTTGGAGAAGGCGGGATATGTTTTTTCAGATGAACAGATGGAAAAATTGCTGAGTCCATTAGAGTGCAACAAGAAAGAATTATTTAATTTACAAAATTCTGGAATAGCTTTTTTTAAGGAATATGATCCAAGTGAAGATAAGCCGCATTACATAAATGGTATGCAAAGATACTATACACCTAAGAAAGTCATATTAAAATATGGGCGATATAGAGTGTTGTTGACGAAAGAGTGGTATGACAAGTATAATCATCGGGAACTGTTTAAAAAATGGTATGAAACTTTGGAATAGTGTTATAGAATACACCATTTTTCGAAAGAGGTAATTTCTTTTGGGTGGAGGAGCTTATGGATTGTTTGACGCCAGAGCAAAGGCATAAAAATATGGTTAATATTAAGTCTAAAAACACTTCGATTGAAGTCATTTTAAGAAAGGCCTTATGGAAAAAGGGTATTAGATATAGAAAAAATTATAAAAAATTGCCGGGGACACCAGATATTGTTCTTACTAAATACAAAATTGCAATATTTTGTGATAGTGAATTTTTTCATGGAAAAGATTGGGAAGTGTTGAAACCTCGACTAGAAAAAGGATCAAATTCAGATTTTTGGATAAAAAAGATTGGAAAAAATCGAGAACATGATGATGAAATAAATAAAAAGCTGTTATTTATGGGATGGACAGTTATAAGGTTTTGGGGAAATGATATAAAGAAAAAAACAGATGAGTGTATCAAAGTAATTGAAGAAACGATTTTTAATAATATGATTTCCGATGAAGAAATGCAAGAGCGTTAAGATTATCGATCTTGCATTTCTTTATGCCATATTAGTAATTTGAAAGATTAAGTGTGTAATTTCCTGGGATGCATACATTTGCGATGTCATCATCAAAATCTTCTAATTTACGAAGTAGTGGCCGATCATATATATTTTTAATATTTGTAGCAGGATATCCATTAGATTCTGAATATTTTCGAACTAATCTAGGGGAAAGTCCAGGGGTTTGGGAGGTCATTGCAGCAAGATTATCATATAGTGATATTGGCATATATATAGCAATGAACCCTCTCTGCTTATATTGTTTAACTCTGTCAGGTGACCATTCGGTCGGATCATCAAATAATCCGAATCCAACAACAGGGGCAGCATTTTGTCCTGTTCCGCTGACGATTAAACGTTCTTTGGCCTTGTAACTTTTAACAGATACAAAAAGATTGAAAGGTGACCCCATAATTGCAAAATCACCAATCCAATCCCAAGTCTTGGGAAGAGTATCATATCTGTTAGGGGCACCTGCTTCAAGAGCTATCTTGCAAAGGAGTTCGGTAACAGCTCCTGTAACTTTTACATCTTCTTTAAGTCCAGCTGAAACTATATCGGCATGAACTGTATCACGAGCTGCTAATATTTCATAAATATGCTCATATTGAACTTTTGCAGTTGAAGTAGCGAAACCACTTCTCCTCATGGTTTCATCAAAGATAAGTTGTGACTGGGTAATGTCAGTACGGATTTTATTTTTTACATCTCTAAAATCATCTATGAATGGCAATATAAGAACCTCCCTTACTGGTTTAATAAAGATATTGTAACATTGGTAGTAAGGAATGTATATAGAAGTTATTGTTCTAACTCAAAATTTGTGATATTATTAGTTTTAATTTTTGACAAAATGTGATAAAATGAGGACAGATTGACCTACTAAACAGACAAAGGAGATATTATAATGAATATGTGCGAAGCAATAAAGGCGAAGAGAAAGAATTTAGGACTGACACAGAAAGATTTTGCCGATGCACTTGGAATGGGAAGAAATGGAGACAGAACATTACGAAGATGGGAAAATGGGGAATCTACTCCATCAGTATTAGAATATAAAACAATTATACAGTTTGCAGAAAAAACACCATTTGAAGGAAATAATGAAACACCAGAATTTAAATTTATAGATTTGTTTGCTGGAATAGGAGGAATAAGGATTCCGTTTCAGGAATTAGGTGGAAAATGTGTTTTTACTTCGGAGTGGGATAAATTTGCACAAAAGACATATAGGGTAAATTTTGGAGAAGAACCAGCAGGGGATATAACGCAGATAGAAGCGTGTGATATTCCTGATTTTGATATTCTACTTGGAGGTTTCCCATGTCAGCCGTTTTCGCAAGCAGGATTGAAAAAGGGATTTTCTGATACTAGGGGGACTTTGTTTTTTGAGATTGAAAGAATCTTAAAAGAAAAAAAACCGAAAGCTTTTTTGTTGGAAAATGTGAAACAATTGAAAGGACACGATAAAGGACGAACATTAAAAGTGATTCTTGAGCATTTAGATGCATTGAATTATTATGTGAATTATGAAGTATTGCGAGCTGGAGATTTTGGGGTACCTCAGAATAGGGAACGAATATATATTGTCGGATTTAACAAAGAATACTATGATATTGTAGATAATTATGAATTTAAATTTCCTATTCCTACATATGAAAAAACAAGGCTTGGAGATATATTGGAACATGATGTTGATGAAAAATATACTATAAGCGATGCTTTGTGGGAAGGTCATCAACGAAGAAAACAAGAACATAAAAAAAAGGGAAACGGTTTTGGGTATTCATTATTTAATGCAGATTCGGAGTATACTAATACAATTAGTGCAAGATATTATAAAGATGGAAGTGAAATTTTAATCGAACAAGGTGTTGGTGAAAATCCGAGAAAATTAACTCCGAGAGAATGTGCACGATTACAAGGATTTCCAGAAAAATTTATAATAACTGTATCAGATACACAAGCATATAAGCAGTTTGGAAACTCAGTTGCGGTCCCTGTGATTAGAGCTGTAGCAAAAAGAATGAGAGAGGAAATGAAGACTCTGCCAATTAAGGAGTGATTTAACTAATGAGCAGCAGCAACATTATGTTACAAGATTTAGGTAAACTTGTAGAAAAAACAAAAAATGCAGTAAAGAATAATTTTAATTATGAGGATGTTGGATTAAGTGAAGGATTTAAAAAGGCTTTTGCAGACAACATTGCTTCTGGGGGGAATACTATAGAATACTTGGAAAATACAGCTATTATTACAACCTCAGCGGGGCTGAAAATATATCTGCCAAATCAGTGGTTTGTTCTTGCAACTTATCCGGTTGAACTTATAAAAGAAATAATAAAATATAGAAGCTATACAGAACGAATAATAGATTGCAATGCAAATGCTTTTGTAGGAAGTAGTGGAAAAGTACTTGAAAAAAAGGAAATTTATAAAAATTTGAAGAGTACAGAAGAAAGTGATTTGTCAGAGCAGTTTAAGCAGCTTACGAAAACATTTTTATTAGAAGAAGGACAAGAGGAAGATATCGTTGAGAAAAATTGTGAGTTGTTATATAGATTTGTTTCTGATGACAAATGGTGGTTAGGAGGGAAAGGTATAGAACGAACAAACGATTTTTATGTTTCGCCTATACTAAGTGTTTTAAATCTTGTAAATGCAAGCCAGTCCTATGTGGCAACCATTACATATGCGTATGTAAACGATGAAAAATTATACACAGAGTTGGAAACGATTACAAATGCAGTTACAGATGAAGAAGTATTTAATCATGGGTTATTCGGAATACACATAAAAAAGGAAAATGATGCTTTGTCAGAAGAAAATCCTCACATTTGTATTGGATGGTCTGGATTAGGAGATTTATCGAATATTAGTACTCGAGAAGAATTAGCTGCTTTATATGATGCAAAAATTGAAAAGAATAACAGAGGAAAAGGACAAGATATCGGGCAGATATGGAGATTCCTATATGATATGAAAATTGGAGATTATGTAATTTTTGCTGAACATTCTGTGTTTCATATCGGTCGGGTTGAATCAGATTATTATTATGATGATAGTAACAATCCAAAACAAGACAGTGATTATACAAATAATAGAAAAGTGGTATGGCTGAGGAAAAATCTTAGTCGGAGTGAATTATCATCTAATATGCATAACTCTTTAAAAACAGCGATGTCTGTTTGGACACTGAATGATTATAAATCAGTGGTTGTCGATTTGTTGAGAGGAACATATACAAAAGATGGAGAGATTGATATGGAAGACGAATACATAGAATTAATTTATAATACAAAGATTTCTTTGGACTATGAAAGAAACCGTATAGTATTTGGTGCTCCAGGTACCGGAAAGAGTTTTGGATTAAAGAAAGATTGTGATAATTTATTGAAAGATACAGAAGGATCATATGAAAGAGTTACGTTTCATCCAGATTACTCTTATTCACAGTTTGTTGGCACATATAAGCCAGTCATGGATATAGACGGAAAAAGTATAAAATATGATTTTGTTCCGGGTCCTTTTATGCGTGTGTATGTAGAAGCACTAAGAAGTGGAAGAACAGATAATCCTCAGCCACATCTTTTGCTGATTGAAGAAATTAACAGGGCAAAGGTGGCAGCAGTATTTGGAGATGTATTCCAGTTACTTGATCGGGATGCAGCAGGTGTGAGTGAATACGAGATTCAAGCATCTGAAGACATTAGAAGATACCTTGCAGATAAATTAGGTGGAAATCCTGATAATTATCAAAAAATACGAATTCCGAATAATATGTTCATTTGGTCTACAATGAATAGTGCTGATCAGGGTGTATTTCCAATGGATACTGCATTTAAGAGAAGGTGGAATTTTGAATATTTAGGTATCAATAAAAATGAAGATCAGATTTCTGGTATTGGGAAAATAAAACTGGCCGGAAGCGATGAGACCGTTGAGTGGAATATTCTCCGCAGAGCCATTAATGCAAAAATGTCATCAGAACAGTTCAAAATTAATGAGGACAAACTAATGGGGCCATTTTTCCTTTCCAAGAAGATTATTGCATCTGATGAAAACGGAATGATTATTAATTCTGATAAATTTGTGGATGCGTTCAAAAGCAAAGTAATCATGTATCTGTATGAGGATGCAGTAAAACAAGGCAAACATAGATTTTTTGACGGGTGTGATAGCAGTAAATATTCATCGGTGTGCGATGCTTTTGACAAACTTGGAATGGGCATTTTTGGAGCAAACTTTAAGGAAAATTTCTATGATGAACAAAGGGATGAGATATAATGAAAGTCGTTTCACAATATGTCAGGGAACAGAAACGTTATACAAAAAATGATCTTAAAAGTAAGTTTTCTTTTGATGAAGACGGAGTGGAAAAATTTATAAAAAGCCTTAAAGCCTATGGTGTTTTGAAAAGTGTAAAAAATACTGATGATCAGCTTGCAATGTCAGATCTCATGGATGATGATGTGGAAATTACTGATGAGACGGCTGAAAGCGGAGATTGTTTGTATGTGTTTACATATGTAGGAATTATTACCTGTGGAAGTCGTGTCATCAAAGTATATCCCAAATATTTATTATCAAAGAAAGATGAAGATCTTCTGGGTGAGATGAAACAGATTCTTAAAGTATTGGAACGATATAGCCGATCGGAAGAACAGATTATCAATGTTTTTAATGGAGATGGAGAGAATAGGAGCTTTAATATTCTTGCAGTAATTCTTTTTCTGATAAATGATTACTATGAATATGGTATTTATACGAATAGTGAAGATATTGTAGAAATAAATGGAGAAGGAGATATTCTTTGGGGAAAAACGATTGATGAAAGTTTTGCACTAATAGAGGACAACCGTCCGTATTATATGGAATTGTATACGGGTAAATCTATAGAAGATGATACCGATTATTTCAAAAGATTGCATGAGTGTGTACTTACAGAATGCTCTAGACAGCTCCAAGATGCTCAGTTGGATATACTGTTTGATATGGATAGTATAGAATTATCTGAGGAAGTATTGGATGATTTTGGGGATAGAGAATATATTCTTGAAAGAATTATCAAAGAGCTGAATCTTCAGTTTAATACCCATAGGCAAATACTGCTAAAAACATTGTATGCATATGTATCGCAGGATAGGAAGATGCTTGATGAAAATGATGGTATCAGTATGTATGGAACGACAGCATATCACGCAGTATGGGAAAAAGCATGTGCAGAAGTATTTGATAATAAACTTAATACGATACTAGGACAGTTGAACATGACAGTACCACTTGCGGAACAGTATCAAGGGAAAAAAGAAAGACATCTAAAGTTGATTGATATTATAGAAAAGCCAATATGGCAGGGTATTGATACAGAGGCTAAAGCAGCAGATACATTGATTCCTGATTTGATTAGCATTCCTTGTATAGATGGAAAAGATTGGTTTATCATATTTGATGCAAAATACTATAATATTCAACTTGAGAAGGGAAAGTCGCTTCGAGGGAATCCCAGTGTTGGAGATGTTACAAAACAGTATCTATATCAGTTGGCGTATAAAGATTTTATAGATGCACATGGGATTACGAAAGTGAGAAATTGTTTCCTAATGCCGACAGAGAATAATGAAATTGTAAAAAAGGGTATTGCAAAGATGGCTATGCTTGAAAGATTGGGATTAGAAAACATACAAATTCGACAAATTCCGGCAGGCAGATTATATGAGTTGTATTTAACGGGCAGACATATGGATATTTGTGAATTGATGTTATGATGAAGGATTGACAAAAAGAACGTATGTTCGTATAATGAAAGTATCGCTACAGAAATACCAGGCAGGGAGTTGTTAAGCAGACCAATCAATATAGTTCCGGTATTGGAGGTGTAAATTAACAATGGAGTTAGAAGAGTACATTAAAGATGCTACGGATGAGGCAATGAGTGATTACATAAAATCTGAAAAGTATAAAGAACACAAGAAACAAATTAATGATTTATTACGGAACATGAGAGAAAATCTTTCATCAGAAAAAATGATTTTACTGAATCAGCTATTGGATGCAATATCGGTATGTGATGGAGCATTTGCATCAGAAGCGTATTTGCAGGGCGTTGTTGAAGGAATTGCGTTGTGCAAAAAGAAGATTAGATCTGTTTGAAAGAAAAGCTGATGCACACCTTGATGAAGGTAGTGCATCAGCTTTTTTCTATTCACTTTTATTGTCCAGTGTTTTATTTTTTAATGCAATTCCACTTACAACACCACGAAGATAGGCGGCGGAAGCAAAATCACTATGTTGTTGTCCCAAGACATTTACTAATCTGTTTAAGGTTGAAACTTGATCCGGGGTCAATTCGGAACGCAGAGAATATAGAAGTTTTTCGATTTCTTCTCCTTGTTGCTTGTATGTTTCGGTAGTCAGGTAATCTTTCATTTCATCGTCAATGGCATCTTTAATATATTCTTCAAGCATTTTAATACCTCCAAATGCTGCTGTGATATTTGCGGGTTACGTTATGCGAATATCATACTGTCAGCATCATCGGTATCCAGACCACGAATCTGGTTACGGTGAAGATATACATTTCGGAGTCGATATGAATAATTCCGAAATGATAAGGTGGCTGACTTGGCGATAGGAATGAATAAAACTGCTTTTATATATGCGTGCAGGGAGCAGCAGGATGAGCGTCGATCCTCCTTTGTTCTGTGATATAAGAAATCATGCATGAAAGCGATTAAGCTCATTAGATGTTCATGGACTTTATCAATAAGCTCATCAATAACATTTTCTACAATTTCATATACCAGTTTATGTAAGGCATCATGGATAACTTTTATAGAAAATGTGACTTCTTCGTTTGTTTTTTTAATAATCATCCGAGATTCTTCCATACGCTAAATTCACCTCTTTTCTTTGTTGAGTCAAAAACTCTATATATTGTGGTATGTATTATTATAATACACAATATATAGAGTTTCAAGGGTTAATTGTTATGCAGCTAATCCAAATAATTCTAACATTCGGATTTCGACTGGTTCGTAATCAGCGGGACCATATTGTAGCCACTTATGATAATAGCACATGGAATAGTATGCTGCTTGGATGGATAGGTCAAATTTAACTGCAACATCAACATAATCATCGCATTGTGCATAATGAATCAATGGTGGTGGCGCAATACTATATTTTGCAAAAAAGTTTGCTTCCGCTTCTGCGAGTTCACTCTCTTGGGTATGATCTAACCGGATATGCCCAATTTCATGAAGGATTGTCCAACGTTGGCGTTCGTGGCTGTTTTCATCATTATAAAAAATAACCCACATAAACATACCAGAGACTTTATCCTCTACTAACATATGAAAGCCATCCATACTGATGTTCATAGCGGTTACCAATTTTTTTCCCTTTAATTTAGAATAGGGAACTAATCGGTAATTTAGTCTTCTTGCAATTTCCATGCAGTCGATGGGGTATGTGGTTAATCCACATTCTTCATACATATCGACTACATTTTCTTTAATGTTTTCATATTGAGAGTCGCTCAGATACAAAAAATCAGTCCTTTCTTAGTCATCTGGCTCAAGAAGGGCATTAATCAGTTCGTTTCTTTGTTTCCGAGTCATTTGGGATGCGTTACGTGCAATGAGTCGGTGGATTTTGTAATACTCACTCTCAAAATCGCCAACTTCTTCTGTACCTAATAAATAGTCGGAAGTTGTGTGTAATGCGGTGGCAATATTAGCGATGACAGGACCTTTGGGGGTACGATCATTGCTGATATAGCGAGACATGGAAACTTCGGTAACACCTACTTTTTCAGCCAATTCTCTTTGAGTCAAACCATTTTTTTCTAATAGTTCAGCAATCCTACCTCCTAGTGTGTTTTCATTCATCTCTTAATTACCTCTTTCTAAATTGAATTTGCATATGCTCTGCAGGGCTCTTGCGGCTCTTGCGTCTTTGGCATTTTGCAGTGTATGGCTTCTCGTTTTTTGGGAATATTGTTTGTCAGCACTTTAGTTTATTGAAAAAAATATATTCAATTTGGGAGTGTGCTATTACCGTTCCCGATGGTCGTTTAGCTCCAACTGGCTTGCTCTTATGACTGGCTCATTTTGTCCTTGCACTACAGCAATCATACAAATACTTCTTGCATTCTCTTTTGTGTAGTATAATATAAAATTTTAATCATAAAAAATAAAAAGGAATACTGAACTATTTACCAAAAATATATCATAACTTACCGTTTGTGTCAATCTAAAAAGACGAAATGCATGAAAAAGTAGTACTAAACCACGATTTAGCATTATGCAAAACTAAAAATAGGATTGACAACTTACCGATTGTTTAATATAATTCGGTTTATAAGATGAAGAAATGGAAGAAAAAGGAAATTATTTTTTTACACAATACTTACCAAATGGTTAAGAAAAAGAAGAAAAAATTTCCAAATAAAATTAAGAGGAGAGTGACATTATGAAAGAGAAACAGATGAGCATTCATTTACGGTGTCCGTGGTGTGAAGGAAGTGAAACATTAGCCGATGGAAAAGGAAAAGTAACGATATCAGTCCAGTGTCCTAAATGTAAACATATTTATAAAGCGGATTTAGATACTGGAAAGACCGAAAAATCAAAAGCGCAAATGCGACTCAAAAATAGAAGATAGAGCTGACTGATCGTCGGGGTTTATTATAACCACCATTAAGATCGGAGCAAGATTGTAATTTTACAGTCATGCTCCGATTTTTTTTATCACGATGTGTTTTTACTTTTTTGAAAAGCGAAACGGAGAATAAATACATAGAAAAACTTTTGCGAAAAAGTTTCAAATAGGAAATTACCCTTCCTATTTGAGTTCTATATTACAGACAGACGGAAAGGAAAGGAGGGAAAAAGCTGTGAGTGCAAACGAAAGAAGAGCAGAGATCATGAGAATCATGGTCGCACGAAGACAAGAGAATATGCAGGTTTTGGCTTCTGAGCTTGGCGTTTCAGATAGAACAATCCGAAATGATATCGTAGCACTTACGGCTGAGTATCCTCTGGAAACTTATAGAGGTAACGGAGGCGGTGTCCGTATCGCCGAATGGTATCACCCACATAAAAATATTATGTCGCAAGAGCAGATTTCTGTTTTGGAACAGTTAATGGAAAAAGCAGATGATGCACAGAAGAAGGTGCTAGACCAAATGCTCCGTGAATACGGCTCGAATAAGTACCGTCCTGCTGTTTAGGACAAGCCTAGTGACGACTTGGTGGTCCGTAAGTAGAAACTGTAAATTGACATATAGAGAAGAAAGGATAAAAGAAGATGAGTAAAAAGATTGCATATATCATTCATCCATTTAGGGATGACAAGGAGAATAACGAAAAAAATATGAAGTTTATCGCAGCCGTAGCTGTTCGTTCCGGCACAGTTCCGATTGCAACTGCTTTGTATTTTCCACATTTTTTAAACGAAGAAGATGAAGCTGAGAGATTGGAAGGCATTGATTGTGGATTAACACTTATGGAGTGCTGTGATGAGGTGTGGCTGTTCGGTTTTAATATTTCTGAAGGGATGAAAATGGAACTGGACTGTGCAAGGGAATTGAAACTTCCGGTTCGTCTCTACGATATGCATATGAACCGTATCAATCTCAGGACTCTTAAAGCAGATAAGAGAGTGACACCAGAATACAGGGATGCCATTCATTGTTTAAAACTTGTACGGTAGGTACTGAAAATGTTAGGGCAGGTAAATGCCTGTTACTTTCTGAAACCGGGTGACCGCTTGATGGTCATCCGGGCAAAAAGAAAACGGAAGGTAACGGTAGTGAAAGAGTATCCGTATCACATTCTTGTGGATGTTGGGATGTATAAGGAAAGTATCAACAAAATTGATGTGCTGACAGAAGATGTCAGGCTCATCCATCGATAGAAAGGATAACGATCATGAATAAAGGATTATTACAAATTGCGGAAGGTTTTGCAATGGTTGCAGAAGGTTATAGGAAAATGGCATCTGAAGGAATGGAAATTCCAAAAGATATTCAGACAGAGAAAGAGCCGGAAAAATCAAATACACTGGAGAAAAAGATTTCTATTACAGAGGTTAGGGCTGTTATGGCAGAAAAATCTCGTGCAGGAAAAACGCAGGAAATCAAACAGTTATTGAAAGAGTTCGGTGCGGATAAGTTATCTTCAGTACCGGAAGAACGGTATGAAGAACTAATGAAAAGGGCGGAGGTGCTGTAATGGGGAAACATGCAAAATACTCGCCATCCAGCGGGCATCGGTATATGAATTGTCCTCCAGCTCTTTTGTTGGAGGAACAGTTCCCGGATGAAGAAAGTCCTTATGCTGCTGAAGGTACAGCAGGGCATAAGCTGGCGGAGCATCTAATAAAGAAACATTTGAAGATTCGAAGCAGAAGACCAACCTCCGATTACTATAGCGATGAACTTTTGGAAGCTGTAGATGGATATGTTCAGTATGTGATTGAACAGATAGAAGAAGCAAAGCATATCTGCTCTGATCCGGTGTTTTCCGTGGAACAGAAGGTAGATTTGAGCTTTCATGTAAAGGATTGCTTTGGTACGGCAGATATGGTGATTGTCACGGATAAAAAAGTTCATATTATCGATCTGAAACTGGGAAAAGGTGTACAGGTGGATGCTGAAAATAATACGCAGTTGATGATTTATGGTTTGGGGATGTTGGATATAGCGGAGATGCTTTTTGATATTGAGACCATAGAACTTACCATCGTTCAGCCGAGAATCAGCCATTTTTCCACATGGGAAATCTCAGCAGAAGAACTGCATCAATGGGCAGAACAGGAATTTGAACCGAAAGCGAAAATGGCGTTGGACGGAAAAGGAGAATACAAAGCCGGGGAGTGGTGTCGTTTTTGCAAGGCGAGGTTTCAATGCAGGGCAAGGGCAGAAGAGTATCTTCGTTTGACACAGATGGAATTTTCACAGCCAGCGTTACTATCGGATGAAGAAATTGCAGAAGTGCTGTCAAAAGCGGATGCACTAAAGAAGTGGGCAGAAGAAATATACACTTATGCACAGAACGAAGCAATCGCGAATAGAAAAGAATGGCCGGGATTCAAACTTGTGCTTGGAAGAAGCAACCGGAAATATACCGATGAAGAGGAAGTGGCGGAAGCTGCAAAGACAGCGGGCTATACCGATATTTACCGGACGAGTCTTATCAGCATTACAGAAATGGAAAAGCTGATGGGAAAAAAGAAATTTAAAGAAATCTTGGGCAGTTATGTGTACAAGCCGGATGGGAAAGTCACATTGGTACCAGATTCAGATAAAAGAGAAGCAATTTATATTTCAACCGCAGAGGCGGATTTTAGTCAGGAGGATTAATGATTATGAGTACGAGAGTAAACAACACGAAAGTTATTATTTCAGCGAGAGCATCCTATCTTCACGCATTTGAGCCGGATTCCATCAATGGATCTGATCCGAAATATTCCGTCAGTCTGATTATCGATAAAAAAGATACGGATTTGATTGCAAAAATTAAGAAAGCGGTTGAACAGGCAAAAGAAGATGGGAAGTCAAAATGGGGAGGTAAAATCCCCGCAAATCTGAAATTACCACTTCGTGACGGAGATTTGGACAGACCGGAAGATGAAGCCTATGCAGGAGCCTATTTTATTAATGCGAATAGCAAACAGGCCCCACAGGTAGTGGATAGAAATGTACAGCCGATTTTGGATCAGAGTGAGTTGTATTCAGGATGTTATATCCGTGCTTCCGTTACTTTTTACGCATATAACAGTAACGGAAATAAAGGAATTGCGGCAGGACTCGGAAATATTCAGAAAGTTCGTGATGGAGAGCCACTTGGTTCCAGAATGAATGCAAAGGATGAATTCGATGCAGTAGACGGTGAGGATGATTTTCTGGCTTAAGAATAAACGGGGGCGGATTTCCGTCCCCTACATAAAAAGGAGACGTAAGGATGGAAATATGGAAAGACATAAAAGGGCAGGAAGGCCGGTATCAGATCAGCAGTACAGGGAGACTTAGAAGAATGCCAAGATATGTAAAAGGAAAGAATGGGTTGCTGCGGAGACTGCCAATGCAGATGCTGGAGCTTACCTATGATGAGGTAAAGAAAATCAAAAGGAAGTTAGAAGAGGGAGAGCATGTGTTGAAGATTGCAGAGGAATTTGACATTTCAAGAAAAGTGGTAAGCAAAATTAAAAGTGGGAGGTCTTATGCATGGGTAGAATGTTAGCGATAGATATTGAAACATATTCGGATGTGGATCTGATTTCCTGCGGTGTATATAAGTATAGCAGTTCTCCTCATTTTGAAATTTTGCTGATTGCATATTCTGTAGATGATGAGGAAACGGTCTGCATTGACATGGCGAACGGAGAAGAACCTCCGAAGGAATTTATTGAGATGTTATTTGATGATACCGTGACAAAAACAGCGTTTAATGCAAATTTTGAGAGAACCTGCTTTTCAAATTATTATCAGCATTCATTCAGACCAGAAGCGTGGAGATGTACGGCGGTACAGGCGGCCATGTTAGCCCTGCCTCTTTCATTGGAAGGAGTAGGTGCGGTTCTCGGATTGGACAAGCAGAAAATGACGGAAGGAAAAGAATTGATTAAATATTTTTGCAGCCCGTGTAAAGCCACAAAATCAAATGGAGGAAGAACAAGAAATCTGCCGAAAGATGCACCGGAAAAATGGAGACAGTTTAAAACATATTGTATTCGGGATGTTGATGTGGAAAAACAGATACGGCAGAGACTGGCGAAATTTCCTATTCCAAAAAGTGAACAGGAAATTTACTGTCTGGATCAGAGAATCAATGACCGTGGAATCATGGTGGATCGTAATCTTGTGAATCATGCGGTTGCTTGCGATCTTTTATATAAAGAAACCGCAACAGCGAGAGCCTATGAATTAACGGGACTGGAGAATCCGAACAGCGTGTCACAGTTGAAACTTTGGCTTAAGGAAAAAGGTTTGGAGGTGGATTCTCTCGCAAAAGATACAGTAAAAGATTTGTCAATGAAAGCAGAGGGAGATGTGCAGGAAGTGTTAAAACTTAGGCTGGCAACATCTAAGACTTCTGTAAAAAAATATGAAGCAATTGACCGTTCTGTGTGCGCAGAAAATCGTGTTCATGGACTGTTACAGTTTTATGGGGCAAACCGGACCGGCAGATGGGCAGGAAGATTGGTGCAGATTCATAATCTTCCGCAGAATCATCTGCCGGATTTGGAACTGGCAAGAGCGTTGGTATCAGAAGGAAGATATGAAGAAGTGGAACTTTTCTATGAAAGCACTACAAATGTACTGTCGGAACTAATCAGGACTGCTTTTGTGGCAAAGCCGGGATGCAGATTTATTATCAGCGACTATTCTGCGATTGAAGCCAGAGTACTGGCATGGCTTGCAGGAGAGGAATGGAGATTACAGGTATTTGAAACACATGGGAAAATATACGAGGCTTCTGCATCAGCAATGTTTCATGTACCGATAGAAGAAATTACAAAAACCTCACCACTCAGGCAGAAAGGAAAGATCAGCGAACTTGCATTGGGATATGGGGGTGCAGTTGGAGCATTGACATCGATGGGGGCTTTAAAAATGGGACTGACGGAAGAAGAACTTCCGGGACTTGTGAGTACATGGAGAAGTGCGAATCCTCATATTACAGCATTTTGGTGGGCGGTTGATGAGGCTGCGATAACGGCAGTACGGGATAAAAAACCATCCAAAGTAGGAAGGGTATCATTTGAATATAAAAGCGGGATTTTATTCGTCACGCTTCCGTCAGGACGAAAACTTTCTTATGTGAAGCCACGGATGATGATGAATAAATTCGGCAGGGAAGGACTGACATATGAGGGAATCGGGGAATCCAAGAAATGGATGCGTTTGGAAACATATGGTCCAAAGCTAGTCGAAAATATTGTACAGGCAGCAAGCAGGGATATTTTAGCGGAAGCGATGCTTCGCTTGGAAAAGGAGGGATTTGACATTGTATGTCATGTTCATGATGAGGTGGTTTTAGAAGTGCCTGATGGGAAATCTTCCGTGGAAGAAGTGAATGAAATCATGGCAGTCAATCCAGTATGGACAGAAGGACTTCCATTAAAAGCAGCAGGATTTGAAAGTCCATTTTATAAAAAGGATTAGGAGGAGATGCAGAATGAAGATTGCGGTGTCTACGGGAAACTCCCGTATGGATAAAAAATGGAATCTGACAGAAATGGAACTTGAGGATTTTAGAGAACGGATTTCCAAGACACAACGTACTGCGGAAACAATGGAACAGTATCGGAAAATGAAGAAGTCGCAACAGGACGATATTAAAGATGTAGGCGGTTTTGTGCTTGGAAGATTAAAAGGCGGGAGAAGAAAGAAGGATTGTGTAATCTCCAGATCCGCTTTGACGTTAGATATGGATTATGCAGTTGCAGATATTGGGGATCAGTTGGAATTGTTTTTTTCATTTCAATGCTATCTGTATTCCACCCATAAACATACATCGGAAAAACCAAGACTTCGTTTGATTATTCCATTGTCCCACGAAGTATCGCCGGATGAATATATGGCTGTCAGTCGGAAGATAGCTGAAGAAATCGGGATGGAGCTGTTTGATGACACAACGTATGAACCAAGCCGATTGATGTATTGGCCTTCCACATCTTCTGATGGAGAGTTTATCTTTCGAGAAATTAAAGGGGAGCTTTTGAAACCGGAAGATGTACTGGCACTATATACAGATTGGAAAGATGTCAGTTCATGGCCGGTATCTAACCGTCAAAGAATAATTGTGCAGAAAAGTCTCAAAAAACAAGAGAATCCATTGGAAAAGAGAGGCATTATTGGGGCATTCAACCGGACATTTACCATTCAGCAGGCAATTGATGCTTTCATTCCAGATGTATATCAGCCAAGCGAGATGGCAGGAAGATATGATTATATTCCGGCGGATTCTTCTGCGGGAGTGGTAATTTATGACGATGTGTTTGCGTATAGTCATCATGCTACTGATCCGGCATGCGGAAAACTTATGAATGCGTTTGATGTAGTAAGGATTCATAAGTTTGGAAATTTGGATGCAAAAGTGATGGAAGAAATAGAAACTACCAAACTCCCTTCTTTTAAGGCTATGCAGGATTTTGTATCAGAAAATGAAGCGGTACGCCAGACTTTATCTAAAGAACGGGAAGAATCAGCACGGCTAGATTTTGCGGAAGAAGATTGGAAGATGCAATTGGAGTATAACAGACAGGGAATGGTAGTGAATAATCTGAGAAATTTGTTGTTGATTTTAAATAATGACGAAAAGTTGAAATCAATCGTGTTTAATCAGTTATCAGATGGTATGGAAATCAAAGGGGAAGTTCCGTGGAATCATCCATCAAAATTTTGGAGAGATGCGGATGATGCACAGTTAATTTCCTATATTGATTTGAATTATGGGAATTTTTCTGCAAGAAATTATGATATTGCGGTTTCAAAAGTAACCGATGATCGTTCCTATCATCCCATTAAAGAATTTTTAGCGGCGTTGCCGGAGTGGGATGAAATTCCGAGAGTGGATACTTTATTGGTGGATTTTCTTGGGGCAGCCGATAACGCCTATGTTCGTGCGGTTACAAGGAAAACATTGGTGGCTGCGATAGCAAGAGTAATGAGTCCGGGATGTAAGTTTGATACGATGCTCGTGTTGTCCGGACCGCAAGGGAAAGGAAAATCCACGTTGATTGCAAAACTTTGTGGAGAGTGGTTCAACGATTCCCTTCTTCTTTCAGACACAAAGGACAAGACTGCAGCAGAGAAACTGCAGGGATATTGGATTTTGGAAATTGGGGAACTCGCAGGTTTAAAGAAAACGGACATTGAAACGCTGAGAGGATTTTTGTCAAGACAAAACGATATTTACCGTGCCGCTTTTGGGCGCAGGGCAACCCCCCATCCAAGACAATGTGTGTTTATCGGGACAACGAATGCGGACACTTATCTTAGGGATATTACGGGTAACCGAAGATTTTGGCCGGTAAAAACACCGGGAGGAACTGGAAGGGGTTCTTGGGAGATTACTAAAGATGAAGTGGAACAGATCTGGGCAGAAGCGTTGCACTACTACAAAGATGGAGAAACCATTCATCTTCCGAAAGAGCTGGAACCAATCGCAGTCCATGAACAGAAAGAAGCGATGGAACAGGATGAGAGAGAGGGAACGATCCGTGATTATTTGGATATGCTTCTGCCGGAAGGTTGGGATTCCATGACTTTGTATGAGCGCCGGAATTTTATCAATGGTTCGGAATTTGAAGGAAGCCATAAGGTGGGAGTGAATCGGAGAACCCGTGTCTGTAATATGGAAATTTGGTGTGAGTGTTTTGGAAAAGAACGCGGCAATTTGAAACGTCAGGATGCGAATGAGATTGCTGCGATTATGAGTAATATCGAGGGGTGGAAACGCCCGGAAGGAAAGATGCGTTTTTCTATTTACGGAGTCGTGAAGGGTTATGTCCGTGAGGAAGAATAACGGCAATTTATCGGAAACAATCGGCAATATGTAGCCCTTTACGGAAGTTGCCATTGCCGATGAGGTATCCGAAAAAAGAGGGTAATGGAAACATAAAAAATCTTAGAGTTTATGAGGAAAACAGACAGAAGCTTCCTATGTTGCCGATAGTATCTTAAATAATAAAAATTATAGAATATCGCTTTATATGTGCGTGTAAAATGCGTGTTGCGTCATATACGCGCGAAATAGGGATATTCGGAAACGGAGTAAAAATGGTATCAGAAAAAAGTATAGAACAGAAGTTAAGAATGGAGACAAAAAAGATGGGAGGCTGGGCGGTAAAGTTCAGCTCTCCCGGTTTGGATGGGATGCCCGACCGCTTGGTATTGTTCCCCGGTGGAAAGTTGGGATTTGTGGAACTGAAAGCACCGGGAAAAAAGATAAGACCACTTCAGGAAAAGAGAAAGCGGACATTGGAAGAACTGGGTTTTTTGGTATTCTGCGTGGATAGTAAGGAAATGATTGGAGGAGTGCTGCATGAAATACGAACCTTATGAATATCAATCGTATGCTTCAAGGTTTATTTTAGAACATCCTTATTGTGGATTGATTTTAGATATGGGACTTGGAAAGACAGTAATCACGCTTACGGCATTATTTGCATTGGCATTGGATTATTTTACGGCGGGGAAAATTCTTGTCATAGCACCTAAAAGAGTAGCGGAAGATACTTGGCCGAAAGAACTGAAAAAATGGGAACATCTTATAGGGATGAAAGCAAGTCTGGTAGTGGGAACAAAAAAGCAGAGAGAGCAGGCATTGGCAGAAGCAGCTGATGTTTATATTATCAACAGGGAAAATGTGGTGTGGCTAGTAGAGAATCATCGTTGGGATTTCAGTACGGTAGTAATTGATGAATTGTCTTCTTTTAAATCCAGCAAGGCTCAGAGATTTAAAGCATTGAAACATGTGAGACCACAAGTTTCCAGAGTGATCGGATTGACAGGAACCCCATCTCCGAATGGCTTGTTGGACTTATGGCCACAAATGTATTTGTTGGATATGGGACAGAGGCTTGGAAGATATATAGGTGGTTACAGAGAACGCTTCTTTTTACCGGACAAAAGAAATCGTGAGATTATTTATTCTTATAAACCGAAACAGGGTGCAGAAGAAAAAATCTATAGTCTTATAAGTGATATTTGTATTTCCATGAAGGCAGCCGATTATCTAAATATGCCGGAACGGATAGAGAACCGTGTGGAAGTGAGTATGAATGCCAAAGAAGAAAAATTGTATCAGTCATTTGAAAGAGATATGGTTCTTTCCATAGGCGGGGAAGAACTGGATGCCGTGAATGCAGCGGCACTTTCCAATAAATTATTACAGATGGCAAATGGTGCTGTTTATGGAGAAGATAAAAAAGTGATTTCCATTCATGACAGGAAATTGGATGCTTTGGAAGATTTGGTGGAAGCGGCAAATGGGAAACCAGTATTGGTAGCGTACTGGTACAAGCATGATCTCATGAGAATACAGAGGCGCCTTCCTGAAGCCAGAGTGATTGATACTTCAAAGGACATAACGGACTGGAATCATGGCGAAATTGCGATTGGATTGATTCATCCCGCATCAGCCGGACACGGGCTGAATCTTCAGGAAGGAGGATGTACTATCGTGTGGTTTGGATTGACATGGTCGTTGGAATTATATCAGCAGATGAATGCCAGACTTTGGAGACAGGGGCAGAAGCATACCGTGGTTATACATCATCTGATTACAAAGGGAACACACGATGAAGATGTCATGAAAGCGCTAGAGAAGAAGGAAACTGGACAGTCCGCATTGATCCATGCAGTACGGGCGAGGATTGGAGGAATGTGACATGACAGCAGAAAGGATGTTTAAGGAATATAAGAATTTGAAGAAGGAACAGGGAATTTTACTTTTTCAGTTGGAACAATTCAGCGGGATTGAGGAATCAGATGTTATCAATTCCATGATGTTCGGTCATGCTGATGGCAATGACAGGGTACAGACAAGCAATCGATCAGATAAAACTGCATCCGTTGCAATAAATTATAAAAGTGTGATGGAGCGGGAAAATGATGAATGGTTTGAGTTTCTTTGGAACAGATATCAGACAGTTGTAGAAGAACTGAAATTTTTTGAACATAGCGTTGCAAGTTTGGATGGGATTCTGCCGGAACTGGTAATGGATCTGGTACGAGGAGAGCTTACATGGGAAACAATGGAACAAAAATATAATGTAAGTCATGCCATGATTGGAAAATACAGGAAAGCAGCAATGAAGGAACTGGATTTTTTGTACGAGCTTCGTGATAAACAGACGGAAGCCTTTATTTTGGGATAAGGAGGACATAAAGAAATGTGCAGACGAGGCGAAATTTATAATGTGGATTTTGGAAATAATGAAAATTCGTATAAACAGTGTGGTGTCCGTCCAGCTCTGGTCGTGAGCAATAACAGGGCAAATGAAAACTCTCCGGTGGTAACGGTTGTACCATTGACTGCGAGGGTGTGGAAGAAAAAATATCTTCCAACCCACGTACAGATACCATTAAAAGCAAGTGTTGGATTATCAAAACCAAGCATGGCATTAGCTGAACAGGTGGAGACTTTGGATAAGAATCAATTACTGGAGAAGCTGGGAGAGGTTTACGATGAGATGGTCATGCAGCAGATTACGATTGCCCTTCAGATACAGATAGGGGTTTATGCAGAATATAATTGACGAATGTAACAGCGGGTCTATGTAGAACCGCTGTTCGTGTTATAATGAGATAAATGGGGAGGAGAAGGATGGAAGGAAAAAATTATTGGAGATTACGGCGTTTTTCATTGTTTTATAAATACTATGCGTTTGTAGATACTGAAGAATATCTTGGAGATCAGTTATTTATTCAGCAGAAAGTTGAGGTTTCTTTTGGAAAAGAATTTGGAAAAAAGGGAAATGATTACCTGATTATTTTTTGTAAAGTAAGAAAAAAAGATGAGAAAAATTTCCTAAAGGCATTAGATGAATTGGAGAAAAAAATGTTGCTAATGGGGCATCATGACTACCCTGCTTTTTGTGAGAAGCTGAAACTTCAGATGCCGGGAGAGAAGGTGTAGAGAATATGATTTTAATTGTTGCGGTAGATGACAGGAATGGCATGACATTTAATCATCGGAGACAGAGTCAAGATAAACGATTGAGGGAACGGATACTTTCCATGACAAAAAATGGAAAGCTGTGGATGAATGCGTATTCGCATAAACAATTTGTGGATTTTGAATCTACAGAACAGATTCAGGAAGCAGAGGACTTTTTGGAGAAAGCAGGAGAAAAGGATTACTGCTTCGTTGAAAATTTGGAGATCGAGAATTTCCGTGATAAGATTGAAAAAATAATATTGTGTAAATGGAATCGCAGATATCCGGGAGATTTCTTCTTTACTATTGATGTGAATGATGGAAGTTGGAAACTGAAAGGTGTGGAAGAATTTTCAGGAAACTCTCATGAGAAAATAACGTTGGAGGTATATGAGCATGAATAAGTGGAAAAAAAGATGGATTCCGATTTTTATGGCTCTGATGCTGATGCTTAGTGGATGTGGTGCAGATGTTCAGGAAGAATCACAGCCATCGAAAGATCAGACAGTTACAGAGCAACAACAGGAAACTGTGGAACAAGAAGATTGGGAAATTATAGATGAAAGCGAACCGACAATAAATATAGGCGAAATACCGGAGTATTCTGGAGAAGCCTATGTCACGATTGCAAATAATATTCCAAACTTTACAGATTCAGAATTAAAAACGGAATCATTTGAAACCTATAGTGATTTGGATTCATTGGGAAGATGCGGTATAGCCTATGCCAATATCGGTCAGGATTTGATGCCGACAGAAGACAGAGGTTCTATTGGTCAGGTCAAGCCTTCTGGATGGCATACTGTAAAATATGACTGTGTCGATGGAAAGTACCTTTATAACCGTTGTCATTTGATTGGATTTCAATTAACTGCTGAGAATGCAAATACAAAGAACCTGATTACAGGAACCAGATATTTAAACGTGGAAGGAATGCTGCCATTTGAAAATATGGTGGCAGATTACATAAAAGAAACTGGAAACCATGTGTTGTATCGGGTAACACCAATTTATGAAGGGGATAATCTGGTCGTAAGCGGTGTGCAGATGGAAGCAAAGTCCGTGGAAGATAACGGAGAAGGAATTCTTTTTAATGTATATTGCTACAATGTACAACCGGGCGTTTCCATTGACTACGCTACGGGAGAAAGTCAGCTTTCCAATGATGGCGGTTCTTCAACAGGAAGTACGGAAGGCAATATAGAAGCGGAAAATGAGCAGAAGACAGAGTCTTCTTATGTGTTGAACACTAATACAAAGAAATTTCATTTACCAAGTTGTTCCAGTTTAAATCAAATGAACGAGAGTAATAAAGGAGAGTTTACGGGTACAAGAGATGAACTAATTCAACAGGGATATGAACCTTGTAAAAGATGTCATCCATAAAGAAAGAGAAAGAATATGAATCAAGAAAAAGTTAAAAGAATACTTTTAGGGCAAATACGGGAATATTTAGATGGAGAAATTACAAAAGAGGAATATGAAGCTATGGCAGAGCCTTTTTATTCACAGTATTGTCATTTGATTATAGAAACTTCTTTTTATAAGATATTTTCTGAAACAATACCTGACTGTTGTATTATAAATGTGGATGAACCGGGAAATGAAATAGAAAAGGAACGAGATTTTCGGAAGATATTGACAGAAACTTATATTCGTTTGAAAGAAGTGTTGTAATGGAAAAATCCCCCGTGCTGTATGCGCATGGCTACAAAGCTACACGGGTGGACAGATGGCGTAACCTGTAACCATGCATGGGCGATTGTAAAGAGGGGCTCATTCCCCTCCGCCATATTAGAACAAAAAACAGTATTAGATTGGTAGACTGAAAGTAGACTAAGAGTAGACTGACATTACTTTTCTTTTGTGTTATTCTTAAGATGCGGAAAAAAGAAACGGGACTGAAAGCATTTTGCTTTTGGTCTTTTTTTCTGTCGGAGCGTGGCTTTCCATCCTTTCCCACGCTGCGTACATAAAGGAAAGGGGTAATTAGTATGCCGAGAAAACCAATGAAACCGTGCTGTCATCCCGATTGTCCTAAATTGACAGAGGGAAGGTATTGTGAAGAACATGAAGCACTACATCGTGGAGAACGGAAAAGTGCATCGGGACGTGGTTATAACAGTAAGTGGCAGCGGGCGAGAAAAAGATTCTTAAAAGAACATCCGTTGTGTTGTAAATGTGAGGAAGAAGGAAAATATGTGAGAGCAACAATTGTGGATCACATTAAACCACATCGTGGTGATCCAATCCTCTTTTGGGATGAAGAGAATTGGCAGCCTTTATGCAAACATCATCATGATGTAAAAACCATGACGGAAGATCGGTATCAGGAATATCGATATTGATTGGAAATACTAGACAATGGTGGGGGGTATCAAATCTCTACAAATTTGTTGAACATTGACCGCCGCCCCCTCAAACGTGAATTTTCGCAGAATTAAACAGGGGGGATAGGAAAAGAGGACAAGAGTTTTCGCAGAAGGTGTTGTAAAACAAGCAGTTATTCGCAAAATGGGGTATGAGTATTTCGTTAAAAAGTTAGGAAAAATAGGAATTATAAGGGTCAAAATGCAGTAAAAACGGATGCATTTTGACCTGTTTTTATGTCTGGAAACAGGAAGGATGGTGAGAGGCATGACAGAATTACAAGCCGAACAGATTAGGAAAATGCGGACGCAGGGAGTTGGCTATCGTGCCATCGCTTCCGTGGTAGGGCTGTCTCGTGACATTGTGAGGAACTATTGTCGGTCGCATGGTATGGATGGATATGCTTCTGCGCTTACAAAAAACATTCAGGAACAGATGATGTTAGGAAAGGCGTGTTTGTATTGTGGAGCAGAATTGATACAACCATCTACAGGTAGACCAAAGAAGTTTTGCTCAGATAAGTGCAGACGGGAATGGTGGAAAGCACACCCAGAAAAACTGCATCGGAAAGACACGGCAATTTATACCATGACCTGTGCGAGATGCGGAAAAGAATTTACGAGTTATGGAAATAAGAATAGAAAGTATTGCAGTCATGACTGTTATATAAAAGCACGATTTTGGGAGGGATTGGAAGATGGAGTTCAGAAAGCTGCGGATTAAGGATTTGGTTCCGGCATCATATAATCCGAGAAAGAAACTCAAGCCGGGAGATAAGGAATTTGAAAAAATAAAAAACAGTATTACGGAGTTCGGATATGTTGAGCCGATTATTGTGAATTCAGATATGACGATTATCGGTGGACACCAGAGAGCCACGGTTCTTCAAACATTAGGGTATGATGAAATTGATTGTATTGTCATTGAAATTGATAAAACAAAAGAGAAAGCGCTGAATATTGCCCTAAATAAAATTACAGGAGAATGGAATCAAGAACTATTGGCGGACTTGATTGAAGATTTACAAAAATCAGACTTTGATGTTGGTTTTACCGGATTTGAGCCACCGGAAATTGAGCAGTTATTTAATAAGGTTCATGATAAAAAAATCAAAGAAGATGATTTTGATGTGGATGCTGAGTTGAAGAAACCCGCCATGACAAAGCAGGGAGATGTGTGGATGCTTGGAATGCACCGACTGGTGTGTGGGGATTCCACTTTACCTGAGACTTATGAAAAACTTATGGAAGGAAAGAAAGCCAATCTTGTAGTAACTGATCCGCCATATAATGTAAATTATGAAGGCAGTGCGGGGAAAATCCAAAATGATAATTTGGAAGATGATAAATTTTATAATTTTCTGTTTGCCGCATTCGTGAATATGGAACAGAACATGGAACGTGATGCTTCCATTTATGTGTTCCATGCGGATACCGAGGGATTAAACTTTCGCAGGGCGTTTAAAGCAGCAGGATTTTATCTTTCCGGTACATGCATTTGGAAAAAGCAGTCATTGGTTTTAGGAAGAAGTCCTTATCAATGGCAGCATGAGCCGATTTTATTTGGATGGAAGTTGGGTGGAAAGCATATGTGGTATTCAGACAGAAAGCAGTCCACCATATGGGAATATGACCGTCCGAAGAAAAATGATATGCATCCGACTATGAAACCTGTGGAACTGGTGGCATATCCAATCCGTAACTCCAGTATGAGTAATTGCATTGTCTTAGATCCGTTTGGTGGAAGCGGTTCTACGATGATTGCCTGTGAACAGACAGGGCGTATTTGCAGGACGATAGAACTGGATGAAAAATATGCAGATGTGATAGTACATCGTTATATGGAATTTGTGGGAAGTGCAGAAGACGTATATGTAATACGGGATGGGAAGAAAATAAAATATTCAGAGCTAATGAAGGAAGGTGACACGCATGACGCAGTTGACCTTCCTTGATTTATGCTCAGGCATTGGAGGATTCCGTTTAGGTTTGGAATCTGCCGGCCATAAGTGTGTGGGATATTGTGAATATGATAAATTTGCAAGGGCTTCATACGAAGCAATGTATGATACGGAAGGAGAGTGGAAAGCGAATGATGTTACAAAACTTAAACCATCCGATGTGCCAAGAGCAGACATCTGGTGCTTTGGATTCCCCTGTCAGGATATTTCAGTCGCAGGAAAGCAGCGGGGACTGGTCGGAAAAAGAAGTGGAATATATTTTAACATTATTGATCTCCTCAAAGGCAAAGAAGAAAGTGATAAGCCCACATACCTTTTTGTTGAAAACGTTAAGAACCTGCTATCAATTAATGCAGGATTCGATTTTGCCACGGTTTTGTCTGAAATGGGAGAAGCAGGGTATGACTGTCGCTGGCAGGTGCTTAACTCAAAAGACTACGGAGTTCCACAAAACAGAGAGCGCGTGTTCATTATCGCAAATCTTAGAAGCAGAGGTAGACGAGAAATATTATCTCTCAGAGGAAAAAACAAAGCAGCTCTTAACCAGATTATAGGCGGAATGCAGGGATACCGAGTATATGATTCTCAGGGAGTTTCTACTACATTGATTGGAAATGCGGGAGGAATGGGAGCGAAGACGGGACTTTATTTTATAGATCAAAGCAAAGTTGCACCGAAGATTACGGATACTGCAAGATGTTTGACAGCAAGATACACAGCGGGAATGGTAAATCATACGGCAATGAATTCTGCGGTTATGGAAGTGCATCCTGTTTTGACACCAGAGCGGATGGAAAAACGTCAGAATGGAAGACGAATGAAAGAAGATGGAGAGCCAATGTTTACGCTGACTTCCCAAGATCGACACGGTGTGTATTTTTGTGAGAAACCCGTTAAATCCGTGAAAGTGAAAAACGCAACCAAAACTGGATATGAAGAAGCACATCTGGGAGATGGAATTGTACTTGCGTATCCGAATAGCGATACCCGCCGTGGAAGAGTCGGAAAAGGGTGTTCACAGACATTAGATACCGGATGTCAGATGGGGACATTGATGAGGTGTGGAAGAATTCGGAGATTGACACCAAAAGAATGCTTTCGATTGCAGGGATTTCCAGATGAATTATACGAGCGCGCTGCTTCCGTGAATTCTGATTCACAGTTGTATAAGCAGGCGGGAAATGCCGTAACAGCGACAGTTGCGTATGCATTGGCGATGTGCCTTCCTGAAAGTCAGAAAGATGGTTAAAATGCTTGACTTTGTGGGCGTTTAGAGTGATGTATGTAGTACCAAAAAAGAAGGGAGACTGCATACATGAGAATTGAAACGATATGTGAAAACAGAAAAGAATTGGTAAAAGCGATGGCAGAAATATTGGGAGAACCTTCAAAATATTTAGGACCACCAAGTTTTGGATACCAGATAGGGGGTGCAATTGTGGATCGTGATGGAAACATTGAAACAGAGGATGGCGAAATGCTTCAGAAAGAACTGCAGCGAAGGGGATTCATTGAAAATAATCAGGAGGAATTAAATTTACAGATTCCAATAGAAGGTCATACCGCCGAGAGCATCCGAAATCTTATTTTTATGATTCATAGTAAACAGTATCTTTTGAAGCGGGCTGTCGGTACAGAAGTGCTGCACATGAGTGAACGTCTGATTGAGAGATTATCAGAAGAAAAAGATGCGGATATGAACAGGGTAATGGAGATTTTTGAAGAAGAAAAAGTACATTGCTTTGGGCTAGAGTTTGTGGCTGATAAGATTGTTTTTAACGGATTTCCGATGGAAGCAGAAAGTACAATTTCTTTTGCGGAATTAACCTGCATGATGGCAGAACGTGCAAAAGAGATGAAATGGATTAATCCTGCGGAGACAATTGAGGCAAATGAAAAATATTATATGCGCATCTGGTTGATTCGTCTAGGACTTGGAGGAAAAGGCGGAAAGAAAACAAGGGATCTCCTTTTGAAGAATCTGAAAGGGAACACGGCTTTTCGGACGGAAGAAGAAAAGGAACGTGCAAAAGAGCGCAATCGGCAGAGAGCCGCTGAACGGAAAGTAACACAGGAATAGTTTTCTGTAAAATACACAATTTCTTTTCCGAATTTTTGTGTACATTATTGTTTGAAATGACTGGATAATATGTGCTTTTAGAGTGATATATAGACTACGAAAAAAAACACATAGGAGGCGCAACAAAATGAAAACACAGAAGTTCGGGATTGAAATTGAATTAACCGGAATCACCAGAAAAAAAGCAGCAGATGTTATCGCAGAATATTTCGGAACAGAGAAATTTTATATCGGGACGTATTATCAAACTTACGGGGCAAAAGACCGTAAAGGAAGAACGTGGAAAGCAACATTTGACTCCAGTATTATTGCACAGAGAAAAAAGGGTGGAAGAAGGGAGCCTGCCTCGGAAGAATATAAATGTGAAATTGTTAGTCCGATTTTAGAATATGAAGACTTGGAAGATTTGCAGGAAATTGTTCGTCAGCTTCGGCATAAGGGGGCATTCGCAAGTGACCAATGCGGCATTCATATCCACGTGGATGCAAGCAGATATACACCTCAGACTTTACGCAATCTGGTAAATATCATCGCCAGCAAAGAGGACATTTTATATAAAGCTTTACAAATTGATCCGGCTAGGCTTCGATGGTGTAAAAAGACAAATGAACAGTTGATTCAAACGATTAATAAAAGAAAACCCAAAACAATGGAAGAATTAAAGGACATCTGGTATGAGGGGAGTCATAGAAGAAGGACAGACCATTACAACGATACCAGATATCACGGTTTAAATCTTCATGCGACATTCACAAAAGGAACGGTAGAGTTCCGATTGTTTAACAGCACGACGCATGCAGGGGAAATCAAAGCATACATACAATTCTGCCTTGCAGTCAGCCATCAGGCATTGACGCAAAAGAAAGCGAGTGCCAGAAGAACAGTTACAGATAATGAAAAATACGCATTTCGGTGTTGGATGCTCCGGTTGGGATTAAACGGGGATGAATTCAAAACCTGCAGGCTTCATTTTCTGAAACATTTGGAAGGAAATTCTGCATGGAGACATGCTGCTTGAAGGGAATAGGCACAGCCCCACCAATGGCGGTCGAGAGACCGTCTTGAGGTGGTAGGAGGGAGACCTCACTATCAACAGAGAAAGGATGAAGCAAATATGAAGAAGTTGTATATTGCCTATGGCAGTAACATGGATGAGGAGCAGATGGCATTCCGATGCCCGACTGCAACTTTAGTAGGAACAGCAATCGTGGAAGGGTATGAGTTAATGTTCAAAGGTTCTCGAACAGGTTCGTATGCTACGATAGAACCAAAGGAGGGAAGTATCGTTCCGGTATTGGTTTGGGAAATCGGTCAAATGGATGAAAGAAGACTTGACTATTATGAAGGATATCCGAATTTTTATTATAAGAAGATGCTAGAGGTCCAAATCAAGGGGAAAATGAAACGTGCGATGGTATATATCATGGATGAACAAAGGAAAATAGGAGTGCCAAGTGCAGGATATTATCGGATTTTGGAACAGGCATATGAAAAGTTTGGGTTTGAGGGAGATGTTCTGGAGCAGGCTTTGAAAAATTCAATCGAGGAGGTGCAGCATGGTATTTCCGAATAGAAAAATTGTGGAGCATATTCGCAGAGAATATCCAGTCGGTACGAGAGTAGAACTTGTAAGAATGCATGATAAACAGGCACCGCCAGTTGGCATGACAGGCACCGTTCTCGGAGTGGATGACACGGCATCCCTTCTGATGCATTGGGATAATGGATCAGGGCTGAATGTGGTTTATGGAGAGGATTGTGTAAAAAAGATACCCCTAGTCAGAACCGTTTGCTATGGAAAGACAGAGGAGTGGTATTCGAGGGAGAAAGCAGAAGAATTTTTCTTTCAGGCAATTTTGGGGAGCGAAGGGAGTGAACAGAGCCGATACATGAAGATATATAATGAGTTAAAAATGGGATTGGACTTTTGTACGGATGGAGAAGACGTCTAAAGAAAATTTGTGCAGATTGTGGTACGGATATTGCTGGATATAAACAAGAGTCAGAGGTAACATGTGTGTACAAAAAGAACAGGAGAATTATTATGGGAGAAACATACAGAGGGTATCAAATTACAATCGCTTGGAATAGTGAAACTACAGGATATGATTTTATTATTACCCCGCCGGACAATGGGAAAATAATTACAAGTGAAGATTCATATTTTTATGATTACAATGCTGTGAAAGCAGCAAAAGTAAAAATCGATGAACTTTTCAAGTAAAAACGAAAGGTGCTGAGATAAAAAAGACTTCTTCGGAGGTCTTTTTTTAGTGATGTTTTGGAAGGAGGTGAGAGCAATGGCACAGAGAGGAAGAAAACCTAAGCCTACGGCAGTAAAAGTATTGGAAGGCAATCCGGGGAAAAGAAGTCTGAATACAAACGAGCCGAAGCCTGTGAAGAAAGCACCGAGATGTCCTGCGTGGCTGGAAGATGAGGCAAAGAAGGAATGGAAGCGGATGGCAAAACAGATGGAGCAGTTGGGTATTCTGACAGAAATTGATATGGCTGCTTTTGCAGGTTACTGTCAGGCGTATGCGCGATGGAAAGAAGCGGAGGAATTTATTACTCAGCATGGAACAATCGTAAAGACACCATCCGGTTATTGGCAGCAGGTTCCACAGGTGTCCATTGCTCAGACCTATCTGAAAATCATGAATAAATTCTGTGAGCAGTTTGGACTGACACCTTCTGCAAGAAGCAGGATTGTTACGGACAATGGTGATGATAAAGAAAGCGATGCAATGGAACTTCTGCTGATAAAGGGAGGTGGTGGATAGTGTATGATCAAACAAAAGCGGATCATGCCGTAAATTTTATTAATTGTTTGAAACACACGAAAGGGCAATGGAGAGGTGTCCCGTTTGAGCTGCTTCCGTGGCAGGATAAAATCATCCGTGATATTTTTGGAACGGTAAAAGAAAATGGCTATCGTCAATATAATACTGCATATGTGGAGATTCCAAAGAAAAATGGAAAATCAGAACTGGCTGCTGCGGTGGCTCTGCTGATGACCTGTGGTGACGGAGAATGGGGTGCGGAAGTCTACGGATGTGCTTCTGACCGTCAGCAGGCTTCGATCGTATTTGATGTGGCAGTTGATATGGTGGATCAATGTCCGGCTCTGAAGAAAAGAATTAAGCCAATCATGTCTGTAAAGCGGTTAGTATATCAGCCGACAAACAGTTTCTATCAGGTACTTTCTGCTGAAGCATATACCAAGCACGGCTTGAATGTACACGCAGTAATTTTTGATGAACTTCATGCGCAGCCGAATCGGGAGTTATTCGATGTCATGACAAAAGGTTCAGGTGATGCAAGAACACAGCCATTGTATTTTTTGATTACGACCGCCGGAACGGATCGCAATTCCATTTGTTTTGAACAGCACCAAAAGGCAGAAGACATTCTTATGGGAAGAAAGATTGATCCGACTTTTTATCCCGTGATTTATGGTATTGCGGACGATGATGACTGGGGAAGTGAAGAAAGCTGGTATAAGGCAAATCCGTCTTTGGGGCATACGATAGCATTGGAAAAAGTGCAGAATGCTTATCAGAGTGCGAAAGAAAATCCGGCAGAAGAAAATATTTTCCGGCAGCTCCGATTGAATCAATGGGTAAAACAATCTACCAGATGGATGCCTATGGATCGGTGGGATGAATGTGACTTTGAAGTAGATCAAGATAGTCTGCTTGGAAGAGAATGTTATGCCGGACTTGACCTTTCCAGTACTTCGGACATTACAGCGTTTGTTTTAGTGTTTCCGCCGAGAACGGAGGAAGAAAAATATAGCATACTGCCATTTTTTTGGATACCGGAAGAAAATTTACAACTTCGTGTGAGGAGAGATCACGTTCCTTATGACGTGTGGGAAAAGCAGGGACATCTTCAGATGACGGAAGGAAATGTGATTCATTATGGTTTCATTGAAAAATTCATCGAGGATTTGGGAATGAAATATCATATTTTGGAAATCGCATTTGACCGTTGGGGAGCAGTTCAGATGGTACAAAATCTTGAGGGTATGGGGTTTACTGTCGTACCTTTCGGGCAGGGATATAAAGATATGAGTCCGCCAACGAAAGAATTAATGAAGCTGACATTGGAGAAAAAACTGGCACATGGCGGTCATCCGGTTCTCAGATGGATGATGGATAATGTTTTTGTCCGTCAAGATCCAGCAGGAAATATTAAGATGGATAAGGAAAAATCTACAGAAAAAATAGATGGGGCAGTCGCAACAGTTATGGCACTTGATCGTGCAATCCGTAATGAAGGCACAACAGGAAGTGTATATGATGAGCGTGGCATTATTTCATTTTGATAAAACAGGAGGCAGAGTATGGGATTACGGGAATTATTTGGTTTAAGGGGAGCAAGGGACAAACCGACAAATAGTTATAATTCAGGAGTATCTTTTTTATTTGGAAGAAGCACAAGCGGTATTTCCGTAAATGAAAGAACCGCCATGCAGACAACAGCAGTATATTCCTGTGTCAGAATTCTTGCAGAAGCAATAGCTTCTCTTCCCCTTCACTTGTATCGTTATACGGATAAAGGAAAAGAAAGAGTATTTGACCATCCGCTTTATCATATTCTTCACGATGAACCAAATGAAGAAATGACATCTTTCGTATTCCGGGAAGTCTTGATGAGCCATTTACTGATATGGGGAAATGCCTATGCGCAGATCATCCGTGATGGAAGAGGGCAGGTATTAGGATTGTATCCGCTTCTGCCGGATAAAATGGAAGTTGACCGTGCGGAAAATGGAGAACTTTATTATATTTACACACGGAACACAGAAGAGAATCCCAATTTTAAGGATTATGGACGGATCTATCTTCGCAGGGAAGATGTGCTGCATATACCGGGATTAGGATTTGATGGTTTAGTGGGATATTCTCCGATTGCTATGGCTAAAAATGCAGTAGGGATGACACTTGCCTGTGAAGAATACGGTGCATCGTTTTTTGCAAATGGAGCAACACCGGGTGGTGTTTTGGAACATCCGGGCGTTCTGAAAGATCCCGCAAAGGTAAGGGATAGCTGGCATAAGGTGTATGGGGGTTCAAGAAATGCAGGAAAAGTGGCTGTTCTAGAAGAAGGAATGAAATATCAGCAGATAGGGATTCCGCCGGAAGAGGCACAGTTTTTGGAGACAAGGAAATTTCAAATCAATGAGATTGCAAGGATGTATCGGATTCCTCCACATATGGTAGGGGACTTGGAGAAATCCAGTTTTTCTAACATAGAGCAGCAGTCTTTGGAGTTTGTGAAATACACATTAGATCCGTGGGTAGTCAGGTGGGAACAGGCTTTGCAGAAAGCATTGTTATTGCCACAGGAAAAGAATGAGTATTTTATAAAACTAAATGTGGATGGATTATTGCGAGGGGACTATGCCAGCCGAATGAATGGGTACGCCGTAGGCCGGCAGAATGGATGGCTGTCAGCAAATGATATCCGGGAAATGGAAGATCAGAATCCAATTCCAGAAGAAGACGGAGGAGATTTATATCTTGTGAATGGAAGCATGACAAAGCTGGCAGATGCAGGAGCCTTTGCAGGAAAGGCAGGAGGTAATATGCCACAGGTTTAAAAGATTTATGCTCAACTGGAGTTGAGCAACACTATGTTGCGTAGTGGAACAATATGCTACTGTTTGGTGACAAGAGTAAAAAGCAGAAGATCCCATGAAAGTGGAGAATTGAAGCAGAACAAGCGGAATATAACAAAAAATAGAAGGCTTTTTCTTTTGAAAGTGGAGGATAAATCCAAAATTAGATGAAAATATCAAAAATAATAAAGTGTGTTTTAAGGACGATAATCAGAAACAGAGTATCTGGTTGTGGTCCTTTTTGTGTGCTTAAAACACAGTCGTAAAAGGAGGGACAGGATGAAACGGAAGTTTTGGAACTGGGTAAGAAATGAAAATGATGAGAGCAGAACCCTGTTTCTAAACGGAGAGATTTCCGATGAAACATGGTACGGAGATGAAGTGACTCCCAAAATGTTCAAAGAAGAATTACAAGATGGAGAAGGAGATATCACGGTATGGATCAATAGTCCGGGAGGAGATGTATTCGCAGCAGCACAGATTTATAACATGTTGATGGACTACAAAGGGAATGTGACTGTGAAAATTGATGGGCTGGCTGCTTCAGCAGCATCCGTGATTGCAATGGCGGGAACGGAAGTACAGATGTCTCCTGTGGCGATGATGATGATTCATAATCCTGCGACCATTGCTATCGGTGATTCTTCAGAAATGAAAAAGGCAATCGACATGTTGGATGAAGTAAAGGAATCCATTATGAATGCTTATGAAATTAAAACAGGACTATCAAGATCGAGAATTTCACATTTGATGGATGCGGAAAGCTGGTTCAATGCAAAGAAAGCTGTAGAACTTGGCTTTGCAGATAAGCTCCTTTTTTCTAAAGAGGAACCAGAAGGGAAAGAAGAAAAAGAGTTGGAAATGGAAGCAGTGATGTTTTCACGAAAAGCGGTGACGAATTCGCTGATGTCAAAACTGATTCCCAAACCAGAAAAAAAGACACCCATTGAACAGTTAGAAAAGAGACTTAGTCTCTTGGCACATTAAAAGAGGAGGATTTTTAATATGAATCAGATTTTAGAATTAAGAGAGAAAAGAGCAAAAGCGTGGGAGGCAGCAAAGGCATTTTTAGAATCTAAACGAGGAACGGACGGGTTGCTTTCCGCAGAAGATACGGCCACTTATGACCGTATGGAAGCGGATGTGGTTAATCTTGGAAAAGAGATCGAGCGTTTAGAAAGACAGGCAGCTATTGATGCAGAACTGAATAAGCCTACTAGTCATCCAATCACAAATCAGCCGGGAAAAGGCAATGGAGGAGAAGAAAAAACAGGAAGAGCCTCAGCGGCTTATAAAACTGCGTTTTGGAATGCGATGAGAAGGAAAAATTATCTTGATATTCAGAATGCTCTTCAGGTTGGAACAGATTCAGAAGGAGGTTATTTGGTTCCCGATGAATATGAAAGAACTCTGGTGGAAGCGTTGGAAGAAGAAAACTTTTTCCGAAGTCTGGCAACCGTGATTCAGACTTCCAGCGGAGATCGTAAAATTCCTATCGTGGCATCCAAAGGAGAAGCAAAGTGGATTGATGAAGAAGCGGCATATCCAGAATCTGATGACAGCTTTGGACAGATTTCCATTAGTGCATATAAGGTTGCGACCATGATTAAAGTTTCGGATGAGTTGTTAAACGATAACGTGTTTAATTTGGAAGCCTATATTTCTAAAGAATTTGGACGAAGAATCGGAACGAAGGAAGAAGAAGCATTTTTTACCGGAGATGGCAAGGGAAAACCGACAGGAATCTTTAATGCTACAGGCGGAGCTTCTGATGGAGTCACGACCGCAGGCGCAAGCATTACGTTTGACGATGTTATGGATTTATTTTACTCTCTGCGTTCCCCATATCGTAAAAAAGCGGTATGGATGCTCAATGACAGCACCGTAAAAGCGTTGCGTAAATTAAAAGATGGGAACGGGAATTATATTTGGCAGCCGTCCGTGCAGGCGGGAGTGCCGGACATGATTTTGAACCGACCATATTTTACGTCTTCATTTGTACCGGAAATCGCAGCCGGACAGAAGATCATGGCATTTGGAGATTTTTCCTATTACTGGATTGCGGACAGGCAGGGACGTTCCTTTAAACGCCTGAATGAGTTATTTGCGGCAACCGGGCAGGTTGGTTTTCTTGCAAGCCAGAGGGTAGACGGAAAATTAATTCTTCCTGAAGCAGTAAAAACGATGAAACTGAAAGAAACGAGATAAGAAGGAGGGGTGTCTGCATGCTGATTACACTAGAAGAAGCGAAAGAATATTTGAAGGTGGAATATGAGGATGAAGACACCCTGATTCAAACGCTGATCGATTCTTCCGAAATACTGTGTAGAGATATTATACGGCGTGATATTCTGCCGGAGGATGCTGCCGTAAAAACTGCTGTATTATATGCGGTGGGTGTGATGTTTGAAAATCGTGGCACGAATGAAGAAACGGAAAAAATGATTCCTACATTGAAAAATATTCTTTCTTCCAATCGTGAGGAGGTGTTCTGATGGATATTGGTTCAATGCGACAACGGATTATTCTTCAAAAGCATATATTACACACAGACGAAATCGGAAACCATCAGTCCCGGTGGGAGAAATTTTATTCATGTTTTGCTTATGTAAATCTTGCGTCTGGAAAAGAAAATGTTACGGATATAGAAACGCTATCGGAAGATACATTGGTGTTTATATTACGCTGGTGTGAAAAATTGAGAGAAATCAATAAAAAACAATATCGGGTTTTGTTTGAAAATGAGGTTTATAACATCATTTGTGTGGATGATGTGCAGTTTACGCATAAAAAATTAAAACTGACAGCAGTTCGGGAGATACGAGGTGGAAAGAATGAGCAGACGGGTAACATCTAATCAATTGGCATCAGAGATCATGAATGCTTTGAAAGATTACAAAGAAGTGACAGATGATGTTGTAAAGCAGGCGGTCAATACAGTTTCTGAAGAAACAAAGAAAATGGTACAATCTGCTTCCCCCACCGATAGTGGCGGGTACAAGAAAGGGTGGTCTGCGAAAAAGATGAAAGATTCTGCAAGTAAAACAGAGGTTGTCGTTTATAATCGCAGCAAACCCGGACTAACTCATTTATTGGAGAAAGGCCATGCAAAGCGAGGAGGGGGCAGGGTAGAAGCAAAAGTGCATATTGCACCAGCGGAATCCTATGCCATATCACAGCTTGAAGATAAGATCGTGAAAGGATTGAAATGATGGAATTAAAAAAAATTATGAAGTTATTAGGTGGTCTTGGAATTCCTATCGCATATCATCACTTTGCAGAAGGAGAATCTCCAGTACCGCCATTTTTAATTTATTTGACTCAGGGAAGCCATAATTTCTCCGCAGATGGAATGGTGTACTTTAAAGTAAAGCAATTAGATGTGGAACTATACACAGATAAAAAAGATCTTGCACTTGAAGAAGAATTGGAGAAGATTTTGGATGCACAGGGGATTTTCTATAACAAAACAGAAACATATATCAAATCAGAAAAATTGTATGAAGTGTTGTATGAATTGGAGGTATAGCAATGGGAAATAAAGTAAAGTTTAATTTGAAAAATGTTCATGCGGCAAAGCTGACAGAAAAGGAAGAAGGAGGAAGTACAAAATTTGAATATGGCGTACCCAAAGCGATTCCGGGAGCTGTCAGTATCAGTCTGGATGCAGAAGGAGAATCCAGTCCGTTTTATGCGGACGGAATCGTATATTTCCGTTCCGTGACAAACAATGGTTATAGCGGAGATTTAGAAATGGCGCTGATTCCAGAATGGTTTAGAACAGAAATTTTACAGGAAAAGCTAGATGCAAAGGGAGTGTTGGTAGAGAATAGTTCCGTTGCAGAAAGTGTAAAATTTGCCCTATTATTTGAATTTGATGGGGATATTAATGCAATCAGGCACGTCCTTTATAATTGTAGTGCTTCACGACCATCCATTGAATCTGAAACAAAAGAAGATACAATTGAACCGGGAACGGAAACCTTGTCTATTACGGCAGATCCACGGTCTGACGGATTGGTAAAAGCACGAACAGGCGATACTACGGATGAGACCGCCTATAAAGAATGGTATAAAACGGTGTACACACCAACGGAAGAAGGAGGCGGAATGGCATGATTAAAAGAGAAATAGAAATATGCGGGAAAAAGATTCCTTTTCGTTCTTCAGCAACAATTCCCCGATTATACAGGGCAAAATTCAAAAGAGATATTTTTAAAGATTTGAGTAAATTAGAAAAATCGTATGTTGGAACACAAAAAGATGGCGCAGAATTTCAGATTGATGATTTGGAAATTTTTGAAAATGTGGCGTATATCATGGCATATCATGCGGATAACAGTATACCTTCTACAATAGAAGAATGGCTCGATCAGTTTGATATGTTTTCTATTTATGAAGTACTGCCGCAAATTTTGGAATTATGGGGAGACAATGTAGCTACGGATATTAAAGCAAAAAAAGGCTTGGCAGAAGTGAGCGGGAGATGACAACTCCCCTGTTCCTTCTGCGATGCACGGAAATAGGAATTTCAATTGTAGATTTGGATTTTTTGACGATTGGTCTTGTGATTGATATGTGGACAGAAAGAGCCAATGATAGTGTAAAATATAAGCGCTTGGCCAGTCAGGACGACTTTGATAAGTTTTAAGTATTCATTTAGTGTATGTAATTAAATGAATATGATCATATGATTTAAGATATAATGTGGTTATTATTGATAAGTACCTTTAATATGAAAAATAATTAAATCAAAAATATTTGATATGTATATTGACAAAATTGTGTGTAGGCATTATGATAAACATATCAAAATAATTTGATGTGAGGAGTGATAACAATGAATGATTTTTCTAAAGACGCAAAAATTTTTAAGGCTCTTTGTGATACAAAAAGGCTTACTATTTTAGACTACTTAAAAAGTGGGGAAAAATGTGCGTGTGTTCTGATTGAAAACATGAACATAGGACAATCAGCTTTATCTTATCACATGAAAATACTTTGCGACTCTGGTATTGTTAATGCAAGACAAGAGGGTAAATGGACGCATTACAGCCTAAGTAAAAGCGGAAGTGAATATGCGTCAAAACGATTGTTAGAATTAACAACACCAAATACTGAAAATCAATCAAATTGTTGCAAATAAAGGTCATCGAAAGGTGGCTTTTATAAAACTCTATCACATCAAAAAAAATTGATATGTTGTATAAAGGAGGGACTTTTTTGGAAGTAGTAAATTCAATATGGTTATTTTTCCAAGACCAAATTTTAGGTATGAAATGGTTGAATGGTTTAATCGGTAATGGACTATCACAACTAGGGTTAGACATTGACAGTCGATTAGGTGGAAGTATTCAATTCTTTTTGTATGATGTAATCAAAATTACAATTTTGTTATGTTTACTGATTTTCTTTATTTCGTATATTCAAAGTTACTTTCCACCAGAACGAAGTAAGAAAATTTTAGGACGTTTTCATGGTATAGGAGCAAATATTATATCCGCATTGTTAGGAACAGTTACACCATTTTGCTCATGTTCTTCTATTCCGTTATTTATAGGCTTTACAAGTGCAGGACTACCACTAGGAGTAACTTTTTCATTTTTGATTTCTTCTCCTATGGTGGATTTGGGAAGTCTTGTATTGCTAATGAGTATTTTCGGTGCTAAGGTCGCTTTTGCTTATGTAATTATTGGTTTGATAATTGCTGTGATTGGCGGTACTTTAATTGAAAAATTACACATGGAAAAATATGTGGAAGATTTCGTCAAAAATGCAAGTAGCGTTGATATTAGTTCCCCTACCTTAACCAAAAAGGACAGAGTTCAATATGCGAAAGAACAAGTGATAGGAACATTCAAAAAAGTATTTCCATACATTTTAATTGGTGTAGGGATTGGAGCAATTATCCATAATTGGATACCTGAAACATGGATTGAAAGTATTTTAGGAAGTAATAACCCGTTTGGTGTTATTTTAGCCACTCTTGTCGGTATTCCTATGTATGCTGATATTTTTGGAACAATACCAGTTGCAGAGGCATTACTTGCAAAGGGGGCACAATTAGGTACAATCTTATCATTTATGATGGCTGTAACAACATTAAGTTTACCGTCTTTAATCATGCTAAAAAAAGCAGTAAAACCTAAATTATTGACCTTATTTATTGCTATTTGCACATTTGGCATTATCATTGTAGGCTATCTGTTTAATATTTTTAGTACACTATTTATTTAAAAGGAGCGAATAAGAAATGAAATTATTTGGAAAGAAAAAAGAAACAAAATCATGCTGTTGTGGTGGAAATTGCACATCAGAAACAATGAAAAATGCAGAAAACAAGAAACAAGAGCAAGGCATTAAAATATTAGGTTCGGGCTGTGCAAAATGTATGGAATTGGAAAAAGCAACTAGAACAGCAATATCTGAACTTCAATTAGATTATGAGATTGAACACATTACAGATTTTGCAGAAATCGCCAGTTATGGAGTAATGTCTACACCTGCATTGGTGTTTAATGGCGAAGTAATATCCTATGGAAAAGTATTGACCGCAGACGAAGTGAAAGCACTATTGAGTAAGTAATAAAACGAAGAAAGGTCGGTAATTTATTTATGAAAAAACCTAAAGTGGCTTTTGTCTGTGTTCATAATTCTTGTCGTAGTCAAATTGCGGAAGCATTGGGAAAGCACCTTTCTTCAAATGTATTTGAAAGCTATTCCGCTGGAACAGAAACGAAACCACAAATCAATCAAGATGCAGTTCGTTTAATGAAAGAAATGTATCAAATAGACATGGAAAAAGCACAATATTCCAAACTGTTGTCAGAAATACCGCAAGTAGACATTGTGATTACAATGGGGTGTAATGTGAATTGTCCTGTAATTCCATGCGAATATAGAGAAGACTGGGGAGTGGATGATCCTACGGGTAAGGATGATAAAGTGTTTCAAGAGACAATACAGCTAATACATGAAAAAATAATCGAATTAAGTTATAGAATTAAAAGATATTTTTAGTAAAACTTACAGAACATATAGTAAAATAGCATCGTTTCAAAATGAATCGGTGCTATTTTCATGCTCGGAGAAATCCGTGCTTTTTTATGCCTTTTTGGGAGGAGGTGCAGACATGGGAAACAGGATTAAGGGAATTACAGTTGAAATCGGAGGAGATACCACGGGTCTTGATAAAGCATTACGTAGCGTGAATTCTTCAATTACCAAGACACAGTCTGCCCTCAATGACGTAAATAAATTGTTGAAACTGGATCCATCCAATACTGTATTGGTGGCTCAGAAGCAGCAGTTACTTTCACAAGCGGTCAGCCAGACAAGTGACAAATTGGAAGCGTTGGAATCTGCACAGGAGCAGGTTACGGCAGCTTTTCAAAGGGGGGATATAGGTCAGGACAAATATCAGGCATTTCAAAGAGAGATAGAGGAAACACGAGGAAAGCTGAATCAGTATAAAAATGATTTATCCTCTCTCCAAACGGAACAAGACCGTCTTTCTTCCAATACGGCAAGATTGGAAAAATTATTTTCTTTGACAGGAACACAAGTGTATGATTATGCGGATGTTCTTGGAAGTAAATTAGTTTCTGCGATTAAAAATGGAACTGCCAATTCAGATCAAATGAAGACAGCCATCGAGAAAATTGGAAAGTCTGCAACAGGCGGGAAAGCAGATATCCGTCAATTGACCGATGCGTTAGATACGGTTGATGATGGAGAAGCTATCCGTAATCTGATTGAAGAATTAAAGCAGGCAGGGGATGCGGCTCAGGATACTGCCGAGGATGTGGGGCAGATTGCAGAAAATACAAAAGGTGCTGCCTTGATGCAGACTGCAGATCAGCTTTCTGCTGTAGGAGATAAAATTCAGGACATCGGAACAAAAGCAATGGATGCTTATTCGGAAACAGAGAATGCGGTCACAAAAGTAAATGCGTATTTTGGAGAAACCGGACAGGCAGCAGAAGAATCGGCAAATGTTATTAAATCTGTGTATTCGGATGGCGTTGGAGAAAGCATGGACAGCGTGGCAGATGCCGTCCTTATGGTAAAAAAGAACTTGGGCGATCTGAGTGAAACAGACCTTACTAATTTGACACAGCAGGCCATTACATTGGACGAATTGTATGGAATTGATATGAATGAAACGCTTCGTGGTGTGAATTCCTTAATGCAGCAGTATGGTTTAACCGCACAGGAAGCGATGGATTATATCGTAGTTGGCACACAGAATGGCTTGGATAAAACGAATGAGTTAGGAGATAACCTGAGTGAATATGCAGGAAAGTTTTCTCAGGCGGGATATTCGGCATCGGAGTATTTCCAATTGCTGGACAATGGATTGAAAAATGGTGCGTATAATCTTGACAAGGTAAATGATGCCATCAATGAAGTGACTACCCGTCTTGTGGATGGAACAATTGGAGAGTCCATCGGTTCTTTTTCTACAAAAACACAGGAATTGTTTACTTCATGGCAGAATGGAGGAGCAACACAGAAGCAGGTCATTGATTCTATCGTGGCAGATATCGGAAACTGTACGAATCAACAGGAAGCGTTAAACCTTGCTGCTTTAGCGTTTGGAACAATGGCGGAAGATGGAAACTTAAAATTCATTACGTCCCTGACTTCTGTCGGAAGCACCTATGATAGTGTGAAAGGTTCTGCACAGGGAATGTTCGATGCGACAACAACACCGATGCAGCAGATGGAATCCAATACAAGAAAATTACAGCAGGCATTAGTACCTTTAGGAGAAAAACTGGCGGAATTGGCAAATGCAATCCTTCCACCATTGGTATCCGTGATTACCACGATTGGAGGATGGTTTGAGAGATTACCGGGACCGGTTCAAAATTTCGTCATTATTTTAGGGGCATTGTTGGCAGCATTCACAGCCCTTACTCCGGTCATTGCAGCGATTTCCGTGGCGATGGGTGCTTTGAATGTTTCAATGCTTCCTATTATTGCTGTCATTGCAGCGGTGGCAGCGGCGATTGCCGGAATTATTGCGATTATACAAAATTGGGGTGCGATTACACAATGGTTCGGAGAGCTGTGGAATACCATCTGTACCGGAATTGGTGCAATGGTAGATTCCCTAAAAGCATGGTTTTCAAATTTGTGGACGCACTTGCAGTCTGTATGGGAAGGAATATGTAATGTGGTACAGACGGCGGTCATGCTGCTCGGCTCTATTATTCAGGGTGCGGTGGATATTATAACGTTACCGTTCCAGATGATTTGGGAGAACTGTAAAGGAATTGTTTCTTCCGTATGGGAGGGCGTTAAATCTGTAGTGTCATCTGCAATCCATGCAGTTTCCAGTACAATCTCATCTGTGATGGGAGCGATAAAAAATGTGATTTCTACAGTATGGAATGCAATAAGCAGTAAGGTCTCATCTGTTTTAAATACCATAAAAACTACGGTATCAACAGTATTTAATGCTGTGAAATCCGTGGCATCATCGATATGGAATGGAATCAAATCCGTAATTTCTTCGGTGGTGGATGGCATAAAAAGTAAGGTCAGTTCCGTATTCAATGGCGTGAAAAGCACGGTTACTTCTATCTTCAACGGAATTAAAAGTACAGCTACTTCCGTTTGGAATGGAATCAAAGATGCGATTATAAAACCAGTGGAAGCAGCAAAAAATGCGGTGAAGGGAATCATAGATAAAATTACAGGATTCTTTTCCGGTATGAAACTGGAACTTCCTAAAATCAAGCTGCCACATTTTAAGATTTCAGGAAAGTTGTCACTTTCGCCTCCGAGTGTACCGCATCTTTCCATTGATTGGTATAAGGAAGGTGGTATTTTAACCAAGCCTACTGTTTTTGGGATGAATGGAAGCAGTTTAATGGCAGGAGGAGAAGCCGGTAAGGAAGCGGTTCTTCCATTGAAAGGGTTTTATGATCAGTTAGAGCATATTTTATCAAGCCGGATGAATACGGGAAAAATGGAGCAGTATCTTGCCGTAATCGCCAATAACAGCAGTAAGGGCATTTATTTGGAAGATGGAACATTGGTGGGACATCTGCTTCCGGCTATTGACAGTCGTTTGGGACAGGCACAGAAGTTGAACAGGAGGTTGAGTTTATGATCCCTGATGTGAAATTAAATGGAAAATCTGTTCGTGAGATGGGATGGATTCGGGAAAATATTGATTTTCCGACACCACAGTCCCAAACGAATACAATCGTTGTTCCGGGAAGAAATTCTCCAATCCGATATACAGAAGCGTTAGGAAGGGTATCGTATCAGCCACGGAGTTTTACCATTGTTCTGTCAATGCTAGGTACCAGAAAGCAATATGATCAGAAGGTTTCCGAACTTGTGAATCAATATGCTGGAAAGCTGATTAAGGTAATCCGTTCTGAAGAACCCGATGTATATGCACTTGGGACTGTAGAGTTTGCCCCTGTATATGATCCGCTGCTTAGAAAAGGCACAATCACGTTGGAGTGCACGGATGGAGATTCCTATTTTTACCATGTGAAGGAAAGTGAAGTCGTGATTTCTGGAAGTGGCACGGTTACACTTCAAAACGATTTTATGCCTGTGGTTCCGGTAGTGATTACCACAGGGGAGACCGCATTTTCTTGGAGAATAGGAGAAGATACCTATGAAAAATCCGTAAGTGCCGGAACATGGGAGTTCCCGGAAATGGAACTTGGAGCAGGGGAAAACCGCCTGAGTGTTAAGGGAGAGGGTGTCACAACATTCCGCTATCGGGAGGGGAGATTATGAAATTATTTCGTGTTTATGTGGATGGAAAGTTGTTCTACCATCCACATTTTTCTCGTCTTGCCATCACTCAGGCACAGGTAAAAGAAGATGCAGAAAACATTGACAGTTTGATATTGTCTGCACCTTATAACCATCCGTATCTGAAGGATATGAAACCGATGTCTTCTGAAATCGTGTGTAAAAAAGGAGAGAATACTGTATTTGAAGGCAGGGCGTTGGATGATGGGATTGATTTTTATAATACTCATACATGGACTTGTGAATCAGCACTTGCATATCTGAAAGATTCCATGCAGCCGCCGTATTCATATAAAGGAAATTTAAAGGGGCTTTTGGAACTGTTTCTGACAGAGCATAACAAGCGGGTAGAAAAAAAGAAACAGTTTCATATAGGAAATGTGACTGTGAAGGATAACAATGATTATATTTCTTATAGCAGCTCTGAATATTCCGTAACATTGGACGCAATACAGGAGAAACTGATGAAAACGCATGGCGGTTACTTACAGGTACGATATACACGAGAAGGGAAAATGTTGGATTATCTAGAAGATTTCACAGCCTTTTCTTTACAAAAAGTGGAGTATGGGAAAAATCTTTTGGATGTAAAAATTACTCAGGACCATACGGAGAGAATCACGGTTTTGATTCCACTTGGAGCAAAAATTAAAGAAACTGATGAAGGCGGGAATGAAGTGGAAACTGGAAAAAGAGTGACCATTACAGGCGTAAATGAAGGAGTAGAGTATGTTTATGATGAAAAAGCCTTAAAAGAGATAGGGTGGATTTGGACAGTAGAAGTTTGGGATGATGTAACCGAGCCGGGGAATCTTCTCAGAAAAGCGAAAAGCCGGGTGGCAGAATTGGCAAAAGGTATCACAAGTATGGAACTTTCCATTGTGGATGAATCGGATGCAAGTGTTGATATTATGGATATTCATGCCAGACAATACGTGGACTGTTTGTCTCCGCCACATGGAATTGATGGAAGATATCTTTGCGTGAGTAAAACAAGGGATTATCTGAATCCATCAGGAAACACCATTACAATCGGTGCGTCCAGCATAACGCTGACTTCCTTATCGGCGAAACAACATGGGAATCTGAATACATTGGAAAAAGATATCATGGATCAAGATTCCAAATTGGAAGATATGTCGGGGAAAGTAGAAGAAATACAATCTTCAAAGATGTATCGGACAGAACTATTGGTGGAGGGAGTAAATATTTTCAAAGACCGGGGACAGAAAAGCACCATAAGGTGCCGGGTATATTCTTGGGATAAAGAGATAACGGATACATTGGATGCGTCTGCATTCTGTTGGCATCGTAACTCTGGAAATGAGGAAACAGATGCGGATTGGGATCGGCTTCATGCAGGAAGGAAATCGATTGTAATCACGACAGAAGATGTGCAGGATAATGCATCCTTTTATTGTGAGATTAAGATTTAGGAGGAATTTTATATGGCTACAATTTTAACTTCCAGTCAACAGACATTCGTTGACATTACAGATCAAAGAAAACTATCAGCGTATATCACGTCCAATCTGCCGAAGACGCAGAGTGAAAATCCAAACGTGCTGCCACATACCTATGCTCCAAGCTGGGCGGTCACGAATCTGAAGTTAACTCCTGTTATTTTTCTGGATCAGACGAATCTTTCATTAGGTGCGTCAGGATTATCTATCAATTGGAAACGAAAAGATGGAACAGGGGCGGAAAGTGCATTGATCGCAGGAGAAACCGTGGCAGGAGGAATCCTTACCGTAAATAAGGATAATCTTGCTACGTCATCTTCGGGGATGATCACTTACATTTGTTATATCAGTTACTACGATTCAGAAACAAAAAACACCGTCAACATTTCTTCAGATATTACCTATACGCTGGTTAAGAATGCACAAAATGCTAAGTTGGCATCCGTGACGGCAGATACCCATGTATTTAAATACGATGCGGGTTCTTCTTTGGTAGGGGCGGCACAGGCTACGCTTACCGCACAGGTACAGGGAGTGTCTATCAGCAAATGGCAGTATAAAAATAGTTCTGGAAACTGGGTGGATTATCCAACTACTTCTGATAATGGCAGCATTACTGGTGGAACGTTGGTGGTTAAACCGACACATTCCGTTTTCTTTAATAATGTAGCTCAGATTAAATTATTGACAGATGATGTGGATGTTTATGATACGGTAACCATTACAAAAATTTATGATGGAGAAAAAGGTGATCCGGGTGCTGCTGGTGGTGATGGAAAAGGTGGTCTTTCGGTTATTTTAGGAAATGAAACACAGTCCATTGCTTGTACAGCAAATGGAGCTGTAGCGGCAGAAGTTCTTGTAAACATTCCTTTTACTGGGTATGTCGGAATTGAACAGACTCCCTGTACATGTACGGTAGGAACATTGCCGGATGGTGTTACGGTGAAAACGAACACAGCAGCCACGGCAACGATAGCTGGTAAGCTGTCCCTTTTATTCGCGGCAAATGCAACATTAGGTGGAGCGTCTGTATTAAATGGAACGATAGAATTAACTTTTACAATTTCAGGGAAAAAGGTAATAAAACAGTTTTCATGGTCAAAATCCAATAAAGGAAATGCAGGAGCGAGTGCAGTCGTGTTTTCTGTATACGCACCAAATGGAACTGTGGTGCTAAATCAGTCGGGGACATTACTTCTTTCAACATCTGCCTATAGCGGTTCAACAGCAATTACAAGTGCTACCTATCAGTGGGCAAAATATGTAGGAGGAACATGGAATAATATCAGCGGTGCGACATCTTCGTCCCTTACCGTATCGGGAGCGGATATTGTCAACATTCAATCCTACCGTTGTACGATGACGTATGGCGGAAAAAGCTATGCGGATGTGATAACCGTGGAAGATAAGTCAGATCCCTATGTGTCAGAAATGCTGTCCATCGGAGGATTTACGGTAAAGAATAATTTAGGCGGAGTTGTTCCATATGTGATTGTGCGGACGAATCAGAAAGAAGTGGATGCCCTGCTTGGAAACATTGGGGAAACTGCTCCGTCAAGTCCAAAATCAGGAGATTTCTGGTACAAGGTGGATCATACTGCCCAAAGTGTTGTTTTAATGAAGTATGATGGCGCAGAGTGGAAAAATGCTACGGAAAAGCAGACTCTGACCTATACATGGTATATGCAGGATAAAGATGGAAAAGCGATTACTTTTGAAAAGAGTGGAAAAGTGATCTATTTATCCGCAAAGGATATTGACAGTCTTGTAACCCTGCAATGTGACGTGTCCAAAGGATAGGAGGTGGCCTAATGGCATTATTGACAACGTGCCAAGCCAGTTTCCAGAGCATGAAAGACTATGAGGATGTCAAGGACGATGTGGAGTCGTTAAAAGAGAATATCCATGAGTGCTATTCTGAAATCAGTAAAACTTCAGAACAGATTCAGCATACCGTCAGGGAAACGTATCTTACGAAATCAGAATTGGAAACAATCCAAAAAGACTTTCAGGCAAGCATTACACAGAACAGTTCAGAAATCCGAATGGACTTCACAAAGATAACAAATGAAATCATTAATAATGTCTCTGCCAATCAAACACTTTTGGAAGAATACATTCGTTTCAAGGGAGCATTGATTGAATTAGGAAAAGTCGGGAATGCATTTACAGCGGAATTATCCAATGAAGAACTCTCATTTAAGGAGAATGGGCAGAAAATTGCTTATATTTCCAATCAGATTCTCGTCATAACCAATGCAGAAATTCGAAACAAACTGTCTCTGGGCAATGAAGTCCGGGGATGGTTTGATTTTATACCGAGAAGCACAGGAAATTTGTCAATCAAATGGCGTGATCCGTCTTAGAAAGAAGGTGAGAAAGTTGGCATCCAGTGGAAGTTTTTCGGGATCTATCCGTGATGGACATTATGCGGTGCGGGTAGATTGGACGCAGACGAAGAATGTGTCGGAGAATACATCTACAATTACCTGCAGGATTTATCTTGTTAATGACTGGTCATTGTCGATTAACAGCAGAAATAACAATACGATGACGATTGATGGAAAGGCGCAGAATTTCACATCCCCTTCCATCGGTTCAACAGGAACACATTTGTTGGGAACGGTATCTCAGAAAGTCATGCATGGAAGTGACGGTGGGAAGGCAATTTCCATGAGTGTTGTGTTTAAGATTCAGGCAACATTATCAGGAACTTTTTACGATTCTATTACGGCAAATACAACCGTAACTTTGGATTCCATTCCAAGAGCATCTTCCGTGACAGCTTCAAATGCAGAGTTGGGGAAGGCGTCCGTGATACAAATTTCCCGTGCATCTTCTGCGTTTACCCACACATTGGTATACGCTTTTGGCGGTGCGACGGGGACGATTGTTTCAAAAACAGCATCCACCTCGGTTACATGGAATCCACTGATTTCATTGGCAAATCAGATACCAAAAGCGGTTACGGGAACCTGTACGATTACCTGCACGACCTATAACGGAAGCACAAATATTGGAAGTAAGACATGTACATTGACTTTGAGCGTTCCGGCCTCCATTAAGCCATCTATTACCAGTCTGACTGCAGCGAGGGTGGATGGAGAAGTGCCATCTGCATGGGGCATTTATGTACAGACAAAATCAAAAGCAACCTTAAAAATCAATGGTGCAGCAGGTAGCTACGGATCGAGTATTACTGCATATTCCATAACAGGCGGAGGTTATACCAGCACGGCATCCAGCTTTACAACAGGGTTTCTGAATACGGAAGGTACGATCACATTCTCTGCTGTTGTTACGGATTCTAGGGGAAGAACTTCAGATGAGAAGACAGTATCGATTACGGTAGTTCCCTATTCGCCTCCGTCTTTTATCAATTCAACATCGCAAAGATGTTTGAGTAATGGGGCGGTCAATGAGGACGGGGCTTATGTACGAAGCGTGATAAATTTTAAATTTGCATCATGTGGGGGAAAGAATACTGCATCTGGAACAATTCATTATAAAAGAACAACAGCAGAGTCATGGATAGCAGCAGGGGCATTTGTATCAGGAGCGGCTGTTGTTTTTGGCGGGGGAAATATTTCTACAGAATATTCCTTTGATGTTCGTTATACCCTGAAAGATACGTTTTCTTCTGTTTCAATACAAGAGATCATTTCTACAGCAGCAGTAGTAATGGATTTTAAACGTGGCGGCAAAGGAGTAGCTGTTGGTAAAGTTGCAGAGGATGAAAATGTGTTTGAAGTGTCAGAAGACTGGGATGTGCGGGTTTATGGAAAACTTCTTAAGGATTATATCCAACAGTTTGCGAAAACAATCTATCCGGTTGGAAGTATTTATATGAGTGTGGTTAATACAAATCCGAGCCAATTTTTTGGAGGAACTTGGGTGGCGTGGGGAGCAGGAAGAGTCCCTGTAGGTATCAATACTGGTGATGGGAATTTTAATACTGTGGAAAAAACAGGTGGTTCTTCTGTGGTAACACTTACTGCAAATCAAATGCCCTCCCACACGCATACTTTTACAGGAAACGCCACAACAACAGGAAGTGCCGGAGGTCATACACACAACATTGGACGTGATACAGACGGAGGTGCAGGGAGCAGCAGATATACCGTGCATGGAAGCGGTGTATCGGGAGCAGATGCAACAGCACCGACAAGCAATGCTGGAAGTCATACGCATTCCCTGACACCAAAGGGGACGATCGCAAAAGCGGGTGGTGGAGCTTCCCATTCGAATTTACAGCCATATATTGTCTGCTATATGTGGAAACGTACAGCATAAGAAAATGACAGCCAATCGGCTGTTTTTTTTAATACCCGAAAGGGAGAAAGAGAGGAAAAGACTATGAAGCAATTTGTAACAACCATGCAATATGTTTTTGCAGCGATGGGAGGAGCAATCGGAGCAGTTCTTGGAGGCTTTGATGGATTTTTGTATGCCCTGATCGTCTTTGTGGTGGTGGATTATATCACGGGACTTATGGCAGCAGTCATCAATAAAGAAGTTTCCAGTGAGGTTGGTTTTCACGGAATCGTGAAAAAAGTCGTGATTTTTTGTCTGGTAGCAGTCGGGCATATCGTGGACACACAGATTATTTGTGATGGAAGTGTTGTCCGTACAGCGGTAATTTTCTTTTATTTATCTAATGAAGGAATTTCCATTTTGGAAAATGCGACAAGAATCGGTCTTCCGGTACCACAGAAGCTGAAGAACGTATTGGAACAGTTGAAAGAGGATGACGAAGAGCACCGTGATTAAACGGTGCTTTTTTCGGGAAATGGAGGAATCTATGAAGTTAGTACAGAGTATCATGACTAAAAATCCATGCTATACAGCAGGAAGAAAGATTACGGTAAAAGGATTAATGCTGCATTCCGTGGGATGTCCGCAGCCAAATGCATCGGTGTTTATTAAAAATTGGAATACGCCATCTTATGGAACAGCCTGCGTACACGGCTTTATTGACGGAAATGATGGTACGGTATATCAGACGCTTCCGTGGAATCATAGGGGATGGCATTGCGCATCAGGTCCAAAAGGAAGTGGAAATAATACCCATATTGGTGTAGAGATGTGTGAGCCTGCCAGCATCCGTTACACAGGAGGTTCTAGCTTTACCTGTTCGAATCTGTCGGCGGCGAGGACTTCTGTGAAGAAAACGTATGAAGCGGCGGTGGAGCTGTTTGCATATCTCTGTAAACTCTATGGTCTTAATCCGACTGCCGATGGCGTGATTATCAGCCACAGAGAGGGGCATGCCAGAGGTATTGCGTCAAATCACGGAGACCCGGAACACTTATGGAACGGTCTTGGAATGGGATATACCATGAATACTTTTCGTAAAGATGTAAAGGAAAAAATGCAGGGAGGGACTGTAAAGCCAGATGAAACAAAGGAAATGTATCGTGTCCGCAAATCTTGGGAAGATGCCGTTTCACAAAAAGGAGCATTTCATGAACTGGAAAATGCGAAGAAGTGTGCAGATGCGAACAAAGGATATGCCGTGTTTAATACATCTGGAAAACAGGTTTATCCAAAAACTGATTTTTCGCCATATTTAGTGGAAGTCACCGCGACGGATTTAAATATCCGTAAAGGTCCGGGGACAAATTATGGAAAAACAGGGAAGTTTACGGGAAAAGGAGTTTTTACCATTACAGAAGAACGGGCCGGTACAGGTTCCAATAGAGGGTGGGGAAAACTGAAATCCGGTGTAGGCTGGATTTCACTTGATTATGTAAAGAGATTATAAAATTCTGCCGGGCGGTAAAATTCTGTCCGGCAGAATTTTTTTACGTTATTTCCCATCATAGAAAACAAACGGTATCGGAAAAAAGACTTGCTATTCTTGGGGGTTAGAGTGATATATAGACTACCAAAAAAGAAGGGAGGAGACCATTATGCAAATTGAAGTCAGAAAAGCTGAGATGGGAAAAGAGAAAAAACGTTTAAAAGTCTGCGCATATGCGAGAGTATCCACGGAAGCATCTGAGCAGGAAAACTCATTGGAAAATCAAGTGTCTCATTATACAGAGATGATTCAGGCCAATCCTGCTTATGAGTTCGCAGGTGTCTATGCAGATTTTGGAATTTCCGGTTTTAAGGAAAGCCGCCCTCAGTTTCTGAAAATGATGCAGGATGCGAAAAATGGAAAGATTGATTTGATTATTACAAAATCCGTATCACGGTTTGCCAGAAATACCGCAATTGTTCTGAAAGCTTCCAGAGAGCTGAAGGAACGAAATGTCGGTATTTTTTTTGAACTGCAAAACATCAATACGCTTACGGAAGCGGGAGAATTGCTGCTTACCATATTGGCAGCATTTGCACAAGCAGAAAGTGAATCTGCAAGTGAGAGTTCCAAGATGGCTTATTTACACCGTATTGAGAATGGCGAAGTCGTAGCCTATTTGGAAAGATCTTATGGATATGAAAAAGATGAAAATGGAGAATATCGGGCAAAAGAACCAGAAGCGTCCGTTATCAGGGAAATTTATGATTTGGTAATTCAGGGCGTGAACTGCACGAACATTGCAAAAGTATTGAATGCAAGAAATATTCAGACCGTTCAGGGGGCAGAATGGACAGCGAGTACCGTTTTCCGCATTGTGGAAAATGAAATTTACAAGGGTGATGTTCTTATGCAGAAAACTTTTATAGATGGGAAAAGACACCAAGTGCAGAATCGCGGCGAAAAAGCCATGTACTATGCAAAAGACAATCATCCGCCGATTGTATCGGAAAAAATATGGGAAAAAGCACAGCGGAAGCTGGAAGACATGAGGGCAGAAAGAGCCGAACACTCTGTGATTCAGGAATTCACGGAAGAAAATTATCCTTACATGAATCATATTTTTTGTGCAAAATGTGGATGGCCTTTGAAGCCACGGGTGTACAGTCATGGGCATCGGCTTTCTTGGGATTGCTCCGGACAGAAGAGAGGGACAAAAAAATTCTGTACAGGCATTCACATTTTGGATAATGATTTACAGAAGATGAAGATTGAAGGAAACAGATATTTTTCAGAAACTGTAGATAAGTATGGAGAGGTACATTTAAAGCATGTAGGTGAGAGAACATGGAAGAATAAGCATAAAAAGAAAAAATTCAATCACAAAGATTTATATCCAGAATTAAATGAGGAAAATTATCCGTACTATAAACGATTGTATTGTGCAAGATGCGGAAGCAGGCTTGGACGGTATATTTCACACGGAACAGTAAGATGGATATGTTCGAGCTATAAAAGAAAGGGGCAGGCAAAATGTCCGGGAGTCCGTATTCCCGATGAAATTATAAAGGGATGGAATCTGCCTGATGGCAAAATATATATTATGGGAAAGGAAGATAAAAATGGCGAGAAGCATTACAGTTATACCAGCGAGTCAGCCTTATAGAGTGGGTGGCAGGACTCAGCAGAAAACGAGAAACCTTCGGGTAGCGGCATATTGCAGGGTTTCTACAGATCAGGAAGAACAGTTGAACAGTTTTGAAAATCAAGTGGAGTATTACACAAAATATATTCAGGATAATCCATTATATCAGATGGCAGGCATTTATGCAGATGAGGGAATTTCAGGCACAAATACCAAAAAGCGTGAGGAATTTAAACGTATGATTCGTGACTGTGAAGAAGGGAAGATTGACTTAGTCATTACAAAGTCCATATCAAGATTTGCCCGTAACACGCAGGATTGTTTGGAATATAGCAGAAGGTTAAAAAATCTTGGAATCGGAATATTTTTTGAAAAAGAGCATATCAACACTTTAGATGCATCAGGAGAATTATTGTTTACTATATTGTCTTCACTGGCTCAGGACGAATCAAGAAATATTTCGGAGAACTGCAAATGGGGCATACGAAGTAAGTTTAAAAAGGGAATTCCGCAGGTGGACTGTACGAAATTTCTCGGATATGATAAAGGCGAGGATGGGAAGCTGATTGTAAATCAGGAACAGGCAAAAATAGTGAAGCGAATTTATCGGGAGTTTTTGAATGGCTATAATCCGGCTGCTATTGCGAAAATGCTTATGGAGGATCATATCAAGACTGGTACAGGCAGGGAAGAATGGAGAAGTGCATCTGTAAGGGCTATTTTAAAAAATGAAAAATATATGGGTGATGCCCTTTTACAAAAAACTTATACAGCAGATTTCCTTACCAAGAAAGTAAAAAAGAATCATGGGGAAGTGGAGCAGTTTTATGTAAAAGAGAGCCACGAAGCAATCATTCCAAAAGAACAATGGGAAGCGGCACAACTTGAATTGGAAAGAAGGGATTCCTACATGCAGGAATTGGGATTGACTTTCTATGGATATGGCTCGGAGGTCAACCCATTTTCTTGCAGGGTAGTCTGTGGAAAGTGTGGTGCAGTTTGTGGGAAGAAAAGTTGGAAAAGCAGGGGAGTAGAGTTTTGGCAATGTAATAACAGAAGTAAAAATCATGGAGTGAAAGGATGTGCCAGTGAGAATCTCCCGCATGAAAACCTGTTTAAGGGGTTTATCACGGCGTGGAACCAGATTGTTGCGGAAAGAGAACAATATCTTCCAAAATGGGAGAAAAAGAAGAAGGAAGGAAATCCGTTAGAAAAACTTCGTGCGGAACAAATGATAGAATTGACGTTGCAACCGCCTCTTACAAAGATGTTACCAGAACTTGGACAGATGGTTTTGGAAAGGGTAATTGTACAGGGGAAAGAAATAATGGTGATTCGCTTTTTGGATGGTACGGAGATTAAGGTAAGGATATAGGCTCTGAGGTTATTCCAACAGAGCCATATTTTCTTCGGTTTCTTCCGTAAAAATAGCGAGCTGTCCATCAACCATATCATCTTCGAATACATCGGTATTTTCTGATGTTTCAATATCCGCCTTTTTTCCTCGTGGAGTTTTATGAGCGTAGAGGGTATCCATGCGGAGAGGGTGTTTGGATTTTTTGTTATAGGCAATCAGAATCGCTTCTGCAAATCCAAGAGATCCTCCGCGGCGTTCTCTTGCCTGACGTCCAATTTCACGGACAGAAACACGGCCAACCCTTTCTTTGAAAGTGGTATCACTCATTTTATCTCCGAAAGCATTATCTAACCTTGCGACTGCGTTCAGCATATTGGAACTGAAGGACATAGGTGCGCCTTCCCAAGTGGCCACGCATAAGCGGAGTACACGGTCAAGAGTATGGAAACCATATTTGTCATATATGTTTACCAATGTTGATACCGCACAGATTCCGCCGGGGTGAGAAGAGGATGTGATAGATAAATCATAGGATTCCACTAAATCTTTGATAATCAATTCTTTTTCGCTTCCAGCCTCAATGTTAGCCATGAAGATTTCATAAGGCAGCAGAGGCTTTACATATTTCATTTGGTTAGCAAAGATATCTGCTTCCTGAGTATAATTTAAATCATCATAGATCATACACCAGACAGGAGTTTCACGGGAACCGGATACCAATGCCACGATTTCAATAGTATGCTGTCCATTAAACACATAATTAATGCCATTCCTACGGCTTACCTTTACAGGATTGATTTGATACAAATCGAAGTTTGCAGCCGCTTTTTCAACATGGCGCAAAGATAGGTTTCTTTGATAATTTTGGTCTGAAACAAGGTTTTTAATAGGTATCTGTTCAAAATGAACGTTTGGGACATATCTTTGTAATTCTTCAATATTTTCTTCCATAATCATGCTTCCTCCAAAATCTTTGTAATTTTATCAATTACAGTCATTAGATTACTCAGTTGTATTTTTAAACGCTTTTTTCCTTCTTTAGAAGAACGTTGGAAATCAGTCACATTCATTACCCGTTCGATGGAGCTGCACCAAGAAGGAATTGTGAGAGAAAGACTGGAAAGCTCGGCATCGGGATCAAATTTTGGCATTTGCTTGATGACGGGTTTCGGCTCTGCGATTTTTTCCTTTGGGGTTGGAGCAACAACTTTTCTCCATTGAAGTTCACGCTTCATATCAGGATAGCTCAGATGTTCAATGCCTTTTTCAATCATGTAATCATATAATTTTTTGAGTTCATAATGAGGCAGTCGGGAGAGCTCAATAATATTGGCGTGAGAAATGCGAAGTTTACCGGAACGGATTCGTTCTACCATTTGGGGAGTTTTCTCGCAAATATTATCCAATGCGCGACTATATTCATTGTATTTGTACACGGAAGCAGGAGATGTGTTGCATTCAGATGCTATCTGTGTTGCGGAAATGTGTCTGCAAGGAATTTTCTTTTCTATACGATATGTATGACCGCCTTTTCCGGTGGTGGAATTTTCAGATGAAATACGGGCAGTAATCGCTTTTACGGCATCATATTTCTTTCCAATCACATATTTACGGTTGGCTTCTGTAAGGTCTTCACGTTTAAGTTGCTGTGTGCAGATCCATGAGATTGCATCCTCCCGGCTTAAAAAGTACATGCGTTTGATACGAAATTTGACTCCTCGTTTATGACAGATTTGATATGCTTCAACTCCATCCACAATCAATCCATTCCAAGTGTAAATTGGCTCACTGTATGCGTGGGAGCTTATTTTGCGTTCCAGTGATTTATGTTCGCGATCTTCTAAAGGCTGAATGAGATTTGTAAATTCCAGATCAAGTTTAAGGGTATAGTTGTTATAGTTACTCATAATGTTTGTTCACTCCATTCAGTATTCTGTTGCATAGAAGGGGACGTTTCCAACATGGAAAACTGTATAACTCCTGCTTTGGAATTAAATTGCCCATATAAGCGGAAAATATTTCCATATTCCCAACCGCAGTCTACAGTCATCATGGTTTGTAATAAATCTTTACAGTATAATTCATAACTGTATCCTGTTTCAAAACGATATTTTCTAACTTTATGTGCGAGATAATCCCGTTTATCGCCAGCCTTTATTGCTATCATTTTGGCATTGGGATTAATCAGTAGCTGAATATAATCAGGATCACCGAGAAGCCGTAGTGTATTGCGATGAACACGAATAAGGCTCTTTTTTAAATCAATACTCAGGATGGGTTGATATAGATTTTCTCGACTCATCATCTAGCACCTCACTTTCGTTTGGGACTGGTATCTGCTCCGGTATAGGAGACTGTGTTTTCTTTTTTTCATGGACATCAAATACTGCATATCCATCAAAAATATTGATCTGCAGGGCATTTTGATGCTCTTCGACAGGGACTCCGAATTGATTCTGCCACTCAGAAGGATAGCTTGCAGTTCGGGATACTCTTGGCTTTTCTCCTTCTTTGGAAGTGCGCATGAATATTTCCGGGGTTGTCAGGTCAAAAATGAATAATACTTCATCGCCGGATCGGATGAGTTTTCCTAAAAGTTTGTAACGATAGTTAGGATTCCAGTTCATCAAAGAGATAACTTTCGCAAAGAATATCCGGCAGGTGATTTGTTTTGGATTTTTCTTTTTTCCTGCTGAACACCAACGGAAAGAGTCTTTTTCTTCCTCACGGCATGGCCTTACAGCAAGTTTTTTTTCTTCTGGATTTACGAGTATCTGTACATATTCTACAGAAGGAAGTTTTTTTATACAGGCCATATTTACAGATACTTTGTAATTGTTAAATGTAAAGGAAGGCTCAAATGTATGGGCGAAAAATTCGCCACGGACAACTTGATATCCATCAAAGCTGAAATCCATATCTTCAATGAAATCAGATTGTCCATCTTTTCCCGGCGTGATAGTTACTGGCAGGGGATTTTGAGGTTTGCTCATATCTTCGGGAATATTTTGTGCCAGTTCCCATGTGTTTACAGGTGTGTCAGTCATTACGATTCTCCTTTATTTCTTCCATAATTTCCACGATTCCTTTCGTAAGATCCGCTTTGGACGTGGTATGCAGTTCTGATTCCTTATAGGGTTGTCCTTCAGAGGTGATCTGCCAATTCTTATTATTGGTAAAAGCAACCAGTTCTCGTGCGTGGGTTTGACTATAATAATTGTTTCCAAAGCTATTCATCCATTCTGCCGGATAGCCGAGGATAGTTTTAGGCGTGGAAGAAGCCTCTGCTGATTTATTAGGGGAATCTTTGTCTGTTGTTGCAGGTACTTCATTCGGAATGCGTACTTCGGTTTCTTTCATATTGAAAATCAGAACATTTTCAGATCCCTTTTGATGTGCTACTCCGAGAACACGGTATTTGCAGTTGGGATTCCAACCAAACAATTCATAAAGTGTTGGTAGGAAAGCTGCTCCATATATATAGCGAGGAACCAGAACGCCATTTCGCAGACGCGCCCATTGGACTTTATTTCGATTATCTTCAAGTGTGCAAGGCCGTACAGCGAGAAGATAAGAACTTGGATGTATCAGCAATTCTACGGTTTTGATTTCTCCAAATTTTCTGAGAGCCTCCGTACTAAAATTTAATTTTTCATAAGACAGAGTTGCTGATATTTTTCCGGTGGTTTCAAAAAACTGACCATGTGCGATTTCATATCCCCTTAAGTCGAAAGAACCAAGTTGTGCAGTAATGGGAATTGTATCTGAAGGTGTGCTTTCTGAATCGGATATACTTGATGAGGCGGCACGGTAATCATCTGGTTTGAAGCCAGCCCAACGGGGATTAACTGTGATGAATCCTTTTAATGCTCCATCCGGGATTACGTGAAGTTCAGGAAGCAAGGCTTTGTTTCCATATTTAGCATTACTGATTAGTTTTTGAACCGCAATGAAATCGTCTCTTGAAATAATAGCCTCATGATGTTCACGTTTTCTATATTGATTACGGTCTTGGTTATTTTTCCGTGACTTATGATCTAGATAATTTGGTGTCCATGTTTTACGGGCAAGAACATCGCCACAATGTCTTTCATTTTGTAAAATTTGAAGAATAGAACCGGAAGACCATACTTCATTATTCTTTTTTGTTTTGCAGCCAAGTTCCGTAAGTGTGTCAGCAATTTCCTGACAGGTATTTCCATTTAAATACATATAAAAAATCAGTTTTACGATTTTTGCCTCGTGTTCATTAATTTTTAATTCTCCGTTTTCGTCTTGATCATATCCAAGCAAAGGTGGTGTCAGGAAAATTCCTCTTCTAAAACGCATCTCAATAGAGGCATTCATGATTTCACTTTTTGTATGACTCTCCTCTTGTGCAAGGGTAGACATGAAGGAAAGGATCATTTCGCTTTTGGGATCAAGGGTATTTAAATGTTCGGTTTCAAAAAATACACCGACTGGAGGGCGGAGAGAAAGAAGCTCCCGTACATAGCCGATACAGTCCACCACATTACGGGCAAATCGAGATACGCTTTTTGTGAGGATAAGGTCAATTTTTCCATCTTCGCAGTCTTGTACCATCTGTTTGAAGGCTTCTCTATGCTGCAGAGATGTACCGGAAATTCCTTCATCGGCATATATTTTTACGAGATTCCAGTTAGGATTACGATCTACTACATCCTGATAATGATTTTTTTGAAGTTCATATGAGGATGTCTGCCGAGGATCGTCTGTGGAAACTCTGGCATAAACAGCTACCCTTAACATGGAAGATGTTTTGAATATATCCGGTTTGGGGAGAGCAGGAATGACATCAAGTTCATCTGGATTTATTCCTTTATATCGCTCACGAATGAGAGCTTTCTGCTGTTCGATTGTTTCAGTTCTTTCTTCATATTCTTTCATAGGTCATCAATTCCTTGTATTGCGATTTATTCTCATTATAATTTTTTTGTGAAAAAAAGACATAAACCACCAGTTAATCAAATAACGGATGGTTTATATAAAGTGAAATGGATTTGTGGTTCAATTATAGGTCTTTTAAATTGTTATCTTTTAGAAGTATTTTTTCAATTAAAGACCAATCATTGCTCCGAAGAATATCCTTTACTGCGGAAAGAATCAGATAGATGAAGCGTTTTTCGTTTTTGGAACAGTCTGCCATAAGTAAGTCAATATCTGTTTGATATTCTGTAGGATTGTAAAGCAGATTTCCATAGAGCAGTTCATCCAACGTAATTCCCAGTGCATTGCAGATTTTGATAAGAGATTCTAAACTGGGTTTCCGCTTGGCATTTTCAATGTAGCTGATATAGACAGAAGATAAATTTGCCAGTTCAGCTAATTCTTCCGCAGAGATTCCTTGCCGATTTCGGGTTTCTTTGATGCGGATACCAATTAATGAATAGTTTATAGGCATGTTATCACCTCCTTTCGCCGTTTGAGCAAGTTCTATTTGGAAATCTGCTCCCGGCTTTTAAAGGTGAATTGTACAAAAGTACATACTACACTAAAGAGGAGTATAGCACATGTTAAAAATAACGAGAAGATGTCGGAATAAAGGGAATTTCGTCGATGGATTTTTATTGCAGAATTTGTCTTCAAATGGTATTATCGTAGCGAAAGGAAGGTGGAATAATTGTCAGAATATGAAGAAGAAATACTTTTGAAAGAGCTTCAAAAATGTGGATTACATTTAAGAAAGTTAAAGGAGAAGTTATACCGCTACTGCGAAAAAAGAGTCTTTGTAAAAGGTTCGACAATTTTAAAGATGTATGCTAAAATTGAAGAAACTCAAAGAGAGTATAACAGACTGGATAATCGTCTGATAGAACTGGAGAATGCACAATAGCATCTTATTTTTTTGCCTATATAGTCAAGTGTAGTTGAGTAAATACTAAAGAAGTATGGTTCTAATAAATCTTTCGATTTACGTTTAAAATGAAAGTAACGTATATCGGAAGAGAGGTGTATTTACTTGTGTGCAGAGGACTACATAGCTGATCGTCTTGTTGATTTATGTGAAAAGCGTGGATTGACAAAGTATCGTCTTGCTCAACTGACCGGAATGTCCCAAACTGCAATTGGAAGCATAATATCAAAAGAGAGTATTCCGACCATACCAACTCTTGAAAAGTTATGCAGTGCCTTCGGCATTACATTAGCGCAGTTTTTTTCGAATGAGGAGAGTCATCCAAATTTGACAGAGACTCAAAGAGAAATCCTTATGATATGGGATTCGTTGGATGTTGAGGAACGGAAGGTATTCATGACAATGATTCGTGGACTGAAGAAATAAGAGGGACAGTTCTAAGAAAATATTGGACTGTTTCTTTTTTTATACGAAAGCGAAACAGGATAGCGATTATTGAATTAAGAAGAACGATATACTTATGAACCATCCATATAATTTTTTTTGTACTAATACTAATCTATAAGTTAGTAAAATACTAAACTATTACGGTTCTAATCAAACCTCTGATAACGGGATAAAATAAATACATCTAGTATCAGAGGAGAGGTGTAGATTACTTGCTTACAGAAGACTATGTTGCATTGAGGATTATTGAGTTGTGTGAAAAGCATAAAATTTCAAGATACCGTCTCTCTCAATTGACTGGAATGTCACAGACAGCATTGGGGAAAATTGTTTCAAAAGAAAGTATCCCAACGATTCCAACTATAGAAAAAATATGTGATGCATTTGGAATTACGCTGGCACAGTTTTTTACCAAAGACGGAATCCGCCCTGACTTATCAGCAGGTCAACTGGAACTGGTAGAAACTTGGGAGTATTTGGATGATAAAGAGAGGGAGATATTACTTACCTTCGTGCGGAGTTTACAGAAAAAGTAGGACAGTTCATAAGTGAAAACACTATGGGCTGTTCTTTTTTTGCCCTGAAAGGTAGGAGTTTATGAAAAAATTAGTAATTCCGTTACTATTGGCATCAATGTGTGTGTTGTCTGGATGTACAGAAAAAGCAACCCAATCCGATTTTAAGGATAGAGTTCTTTCTGAAAGCATAGAAGAAAAAGATTATAGTATTCAGGTTGATTCTGAATTAAAAGGAGACTGTTACATTTGTGGTGACAATGAAAATAGTTTAATGCCATATTTCAGAAAAAGTGGAATGATAGGATTGGTGTGCCTTAATACAATGGATATTAGCAATTTGGATACGAGAGCTTATTCTGATGACGGTACAGAAGTTCTGGAGAATGGTACAATGGGGATTATGACAAGTGGACATGGTGATGGAGAGTGTATGTTCCATATTTCTGGTATGCCGGGACGAGGGATATTCGAAGCAAGTGTTACTTATGACGATGGTAGTGGATTGGACTTTGATAAGGCAAAGCAATTTCTATGTCAAAAATGTTTAGACAAAGTGTGTGAGATGTACAAAGAAGAAATGGAGTGGAGTGATGGGAATGGCCGACTTCCTGAAGTATTTATTGTGGATTTTGCAACAAATGAATTATATGCGATAGGTAACCATAGGGTAGGATTTTGGATCAGAGATTTTTGGATTAGAGTAGATCACAAAGAAAATGAAGAAGAAATTATGGCTATCTATGCACCGGAAGGAAAGATGGAATAAAGCGTTTACCCCCTTATCCCCCTTTTGAAAGTGGGGTAAGGGGGTAAAATTCTTTCTATATAAAAGAGTTTTTTTATAATGTGTACCGAGAGTGAGGTTAAACGGGGCTTCATATGTCCTTTATCGGAAGCGGTCTTTATGGATTTCTGAGAAAAAGAGGAGTGGGATTTCCGGTGTCAGGAGCTGTCGGAACGATTGTTTTGCTTTTTTATACAGTAATGACCGGAGCGAGTATTTCAGCTTTAAGAGCGCTTATTATGTTTTCCGTTCGGATGGGCGCTGAAGTGACAGGAAGAGATTATGACCTTCCCACAAGTCTTGCTGTGGCAGCGGCGCTGCTTAGTGCAAAAGATCCTCTCTGTCTGTCAGATGCAGGATTTTTGTTTTCTTTTGGATCACTTTGCGGAATTTGTATGCTGACGCCTTTGTTTGAATGTTTGTTCGGGTGTGGTACGGAGAAAAAGAATATATGGACGCATATGGGGAAAGCGGTGAGCGCAAGTTTGGCAGTGAATCTGTTTTTGCTTGGTCCTATGCTGTACTTTTATTTTGAAATCCCGCCGTACTCGGTTTTTTTAAATTTGTTTGTGATCCCGGCTCTCCCGGTTATTATGGGAACGGGGCTGTCGGGTTCTGTGATGATCCTGCTTGTAAAACCGATCGGTATTATTTTGCTGAAAAGTTCCGGCGTGATACTTTGGGCGTATGATCGATTGTGCTCTGCGGCAGTTATGCTTCCGTTCGGGCGGATAACGGCAGGAAAACCGAGCGTACAATTACTTGTCGCTTATTATGTGATATTGTTCGCGTTATATGGAATGTATCGGCGTTTTCCAAAGAAAATATGGGGGTATATGCTTTTTGTTTCGGCGGCGTTTTTGATTGTTTTATGCGGAGCAAAAACCCGGGATATTGAAGGAATAAAAATAACAGTGCTGGATGTGGGGCAAGGTGATGGCATTGTTCTTTCGGGAAAAGGGAAAAACTATTTGATAGACGGGGGCAGCAGTGATGTAAAACAGGCAGGCGCTCAACGGATCGAACCGTATTTGTTGTCGGAGGGCATCGGATGCCTTGATTATGTATTTGTGACTCACGGAGATGAGGATCATATCAGTGGAATAAGAGAACTTCTGGAAGGGCAGAAGCTGGGAGTTCGTATTGACACGCTTGTGCTTCCTCCCGAAGAATATCATGATGAAAAGTTGGCAGATCTGGCGCGCATAGCGGTAGAAAACGGAACGCGTGTCGTTTCTGTGAAAACAGGAGCAAATATATATGGAAGAGGAGAAAGGCAGACAGAAAAAAACGATTCAAAAGAAGTGATGCGCTTGAGATGTATCGGCCCGCTTACGGACATACCGCAGGGGCTGACAAAACCAAAGGCGGGAAATGAGGCGTCTCTTGTGCTTGAGTTTTCTTATGGGAATTTCGATATGCTTTTTACCGGGGATGTGGAAGGTGCGGGAGAGGAACTTCTTGTTAAAAGCGATGTTTTGAGAAAATATGAAATTTTAAAATGTGCCCATCATGGATCGAAAAACTCGGGTACAGCTGCATTTCTTGAGAAGACAGATCCAAGAGCGGCTATCATCTCGGCAGGAATTGATAATCGGTACGGACATCCGCATGAAGAGACGTTAAATAGGTTGAAAAAGAGAAAAGTGAAAACATATAATACTCAGACAGACGGGGCTGTCACAATAAAGTCTGACGGAATACAGATTAGTATTGAGAGTTTTCTCTTGTCAAAATGATTGTTTTTCCTTTATAATACAAGAGTTATGAAAAGCTTAAATGAAGATTTGAAAACGGGACAATTTAAACAGATTTATCTTCTGTACGGAGAAGAGTCATATTTGAAGCGACAGTATAGGGAACGGCTTGTCAGAGCGATGATTCCGGAAGGCGATACGATGAATTATGCCGTCTATGAAGGAAAGAACATAGATATAAAAGAGGTAATCGATCTGGCGGAGACATTGCCGTTTTTTGCATCGCGCCGTCTTATTGTGTTTGAAGATACAGGCTTTTTTAAAAATGCAGGAACAGATCTGGCAGATTATATTACGGACATCCCGCCTACTACTTATTTTTTATTTATAGAAAAAGAGGTAGATAAGCGAAACAGGCTGTATAAAGCGGTAAAGGCAAAAGGTCATATTGTCGAGTTGACGGTTCAGGATGAAAATACGCTGCGGCGCTGGGTGCTTGGTCTTGTAAAGAAAGAAAAAAAGCAGATGGAAGGCGCAGATGCGGCATATTTTCTGAATAAGGTCGGCACGGATATGGAGAATATCACACAAGAACTGGAAAAACTGTTTTGTTATACGATCGGAAGAGATCGGATTACAAGAGACGATATTGATCAGATCTGTGTCACTCAGATTACGAACCATATATTTGAGATGGTCAATGCGGTTGCAGGAAAAGACCAGAAGAGGGCGTTGGATCTTTATTATGAGCTACTTGCCCTGAAAGAACCGCCGATGCGTATTCTGTTTTTGATGACGAGAGAATACCGCCTTTTATTTCATGTCAAAGGTCTGATGGCGAATGGATACGGGAAGAAGGAAATCGCTTCAAAGGCAGGGATCCATCCGTTTGCTGCGGGAAGGTATATGGATGCGGCGAAACGATATGAACTCGGAGAGCTGAGAACTGTTATGGAAGAAGGGGCGCAGTTAGAGCAAAATGTTAAGACCGGACTTATGACAGATACTTTGGCTGTGGAACTTTTTATTGTGAAGAATTCGGGAAAGCAGTGAAGTTTATCACAAAATCAAATACAGAAATCATATAAAATATGCAAATAATGGAGGAATGAAATTGTCAGTTATAGATCAGAGTAAAATAAGAAATTTTTGTATTATCGCGCATATCGATCACGGAAAATCTACGTTAGCAGACAGGATTATTGAACAGACAGGCCTCTTGACGAGCAGAGAGATGCAGTCTCAGGTGCTTGACAACATGGAGCTTGAAAGAGAACGCGGAATTACGATTAAAGCACAGACGGTTCGTACCGTATATAAGGCAGACGACGGGGAGGAATATATGTTTAACCTGATCGATACGCCGGGACATGTAGACTTTAATTACGAAGTTTCAAGAAGTCTGGCTGCGTGTGACGGAGCGATTTTAGTAGTTGACGCAGCTCAGGGAGTAGAAGCACAGACATTGGCGAATGTATATCTTGCGTTGGATCATGACCTTGATGTGATCCCGGTGATCAATAAGATCGATCTTCCGAGTGCAGATCCGGAGAGGGTGAAAGAAGAAATTGAGGATGTGATCGGTATTGAAGCGGAAGATGCCCCGCTTATTTCAGCTAAGACAGGACAAAATATCCATGACGTATTGGAGCAGATCGTGAAAAAAGTTCCTGCGCCTCAGGGAGATCCAAAGGCTCCGTTAAAAGCGCTGATCTTTGACTCCGTCTATGATTCTTACAAAGGGGTCATTGTATTTTGCAGGATAAAGGAAGGAACGGTGAAGAAAGGAACTCCGATGCTTATGATGGCGACAGGCGCTCAGGCAGATGTTGTGGAAGTCGGAACTTTCGGAGCGGGAAGATTTATACCATGTGAAGAGTTGAGCGCCGGAATGGTCGGATATATTACTGCCAGCCTGAAGAATGTAAAAGAGACGCGGGTGGGCGATACAGTGACTGATGCGTCAAGACCGTGTGACTCGCCTTTGCCGGGATATAAAAAAGTAAATCCGATGGTATACTGCGGACTTTATCCGGCAGACGGAGCAAAGTATCCGGATCTTCGAGACGCTCTTGAAAAATTACAGCTCAACGATGCGGCGCTGCAATTTGAAGCGGAAACATCGGTCGCTCTTGGGTTTGGATTCCGCTGCGGATTTCTCGGACTTCTTCACCTTGAGATTATCCAGGAACGTTTGGAGAGGGAATATAATTTGGATCTCGTAACAACGGCGCCGAGTGTAATTTACAAAATCCATAAAACAAACGGAGAAGTGATCGATCTGACAAATCCGACGAATATGCCGGATCCGGCGGAGATTGATTATATGGAAGAACCTATGGTAAAAGCGGAGATCATGGTTACATCGGAATATATCGGTGCGATCATGGATCTTTGTCAGGAACGCAGAGGCATTTATCAGGGAATGGAATATATCGAGGAAAAACGTGCCGTATTGAATTATCATCTTCCGCTGAATGAAATCATCTATGACTTTTTCGATGCATTGAAGTCAAGATCAAGAGGATATGCGTCATTTGATTATGAGATGATGGGATATCAGAAATCTGAACTTGTGAAGCTTGATATTCTTATTAATAAAGAAGAAGTGGATGCATTGTCGTTTATTGTATTTGCAGGAAGCGCTTATGACCGCGGAAGAAAAATGTGCGCGAAATTAAAAGAAGAAATTCCGAGACAGCTTTTTGAGATTCCGATACAGGCGGCAGTCGGAAGTAAGATCATCGCTCGTGAAACAGTAAAGGCAATGAGAAAAGATGTGTTGGCAAAATGTTATGGCGGCGATATCAGCCGTAAGAGAAAGCTTCTGGAAAAGCAGAAAGAGGGAAAGAAACGGATGAGACAAGTTGGAAACGTGGAAATTCCTCAGAAAGCTTTTATGAGTGTATTAAAACTGGATGATAAATAAAGAACAGAAAAATGGATGCTG